>Ga0209709_10001272_pt1 | contig 23420 bp, 28 predicted proteins | sample ArcticOcean_MG_C_2_FD_187435 | JGI IMG/M metagenome (GOLD analysis project Ga0209709, IMG submission 187435) | Marine microbial communities from western Arctic Ocean - ArcticOcean_MG_CB4_136 (SPAdes) (version 2) | ecosystem: Environmental > Aquatic > Marine > Oceanic | place: Arctic Ocean...
TTTGAAACAATAAAATCTAGACATCTAATAATGAAGTTTTTCGAAACTTCAAAATACTTTACATTAAAAAAATCTACATACATTAATCTAAGATGGATTGCTATTATTGGGCAGTTAATAACTATAAATGTAATTTACTTTATCTTTAGTTTTAAGTTTAATTTATTTTTAGAAAATTTGATAATTTTGATAGGTGTATTAACTAATTTATATCTAATTTATATTCATCAAAGAACACAGTTGTTAGATAAAGAAGCTTTTTATTTTCTATTAATTGATGTCTTACAGCTAAGTTGTTTAATTTATTTAACTGGAGGGATTACCAATCCCTTTTCAATTTTTTTAATAATTCCAGCTATTTTTTCCTCTTCATGTTTGGGATTAAAAAGTAATTTTTTGTTGGTTGTAATTACTGTATTAATTATTTTGTTTCTTACTTTTTTTAATTATCCATTGCCTTTTCCAGTTAACAAACACTTTCACGTTGATGCTTATTACTATTATTCAATTCCCATTTCATTGACTGTTGCTTTAATTTTTTTAAATTATTTTGCCCTTAAATTTGGAATAGAATCTAGGCTAAGAAAAGAAGCACTAAACAAAATGCAAGAAATTATGTCAAAAGAGCATGAGCTTTTGTCATTAGGCGGTCAAGCAGCTGCAGCAGCACACTCTTTAGGAACTCCATTTTCAACAATAAAAATTATAGCAACTGATTTATTAACTCAATTTAAGGATAATAAAGAAGTAAAAAAAGATATTGAATTACTGGGTAGTCAAATTGATAGGTGTGGCGAAATACTAAAAAAGTTAACACTAAACCCTATTATTGAAGATGATTTTATTGATAGAGATATAACAATTAGTAACTATGTCAAAGAGATCGTAAAATCCTTCCAAGAGACAGGAAAAAAAGAGTTTATTGTAAATTATGATCAAAATTCCAACCCACTAAATATTACTAAGTCTATTGAGATTGTTTATGGAATGAGAAATTTTATTGGTAATGCAAATAAATTTGCAAAAACTAAAGTTTTTATAAGTGTAAAAAGTGATAGTAATTTTACTGAAATTATAATTGAAGATGATGGAAAGGGGTATCCGAGTGACGTACTACGAAAAATTGGTGAACCTTATATTAAATCTTTTAAATCTTTGAATAATTCAAAATCTGGTTTAGGTCTTGGTATTTTCATCGGAAAAACATTACTTGAAAAAAATTATGCAAATATAGTATGTAGAAATTCAAAGACTAGAAGTGGTGCAGAAGTTAGTATTAAATGGAAAAACAAAGATCTTTTAGATATTTAGTGTAATTTATTTTTACCCTCAAACAATCCACTCAACTGAGAAATCATTACATCACCAAGCTCATGAACATCTGTAATTTTAATAGCTTTATCGTAATACCTAGAAACATCATGACCAATTCCAATAGCTAAAATTTCTACATCACTTTTAGTTTCTATAAACTTAACCATTTTTTTTAAATGTTTTTCTAAAAAATCACCAGTATTTACAGATAAAGTAGAATCATCTACTGGTGCACCATCTGAAATTACCATTAGAATTTTCCTCTCTTCTTTTCTTTTTTTAATCCTATTAAAAGCCCAAGATATTGCTTCACCATCTATATTTTCTTTAAGCAACCCTTCTTTAAGCATTAGTCCTATGTTGTTTTTAGCTTGTCTCCAGTGTGTATCTGCACTTTTATAAATTATATGTCTTAAATCATTTAATCTTCCAGGACTTTTAGGCTTATCTCCTTTGGTCCAAGCTTCTCTACTTTTTCCACCTTTCCAATTTTTTGTTGTAAAACCTAGAACTTCAACTTTTACAGAACATCTCTCCAGTGTTCTTGATAATATGTCAGCACAAAGTGCGGCGATGGTAATTGGTCTACCGCGCATAGATCCAGAATTATCAATTAGTAAAGTTACGATTGTATCTTTGAAATCAAGATCTTTTTCTTTCATAAAAGATAAAGAGTTATAAGGATCAATAATAATTCTAGTCAGTTTAGAGCTATCAAGCAATCCTTCTTCTAAATCAAATTCCCAAGCTCTATTTTGTTTTGCAAGAAGTTGTCTTTGTAGTTTATTTGCAAGTTTAGTTATTAAATCTTGGAAACCAACCAACTGTTGATCTAAATTTTTTCTTAATTTCTGTATTTCTTTAGTGTCTTCTAATGTTTCTGCTTTGGCAATTTCATCGAATTCAGCTGTATAAATTTTGTACTCTTGATCAATATTACCCATATTTGTTTTTTGTAATACATTTTCCGTACTTTCTTTTTGAGATCCAGAATCCTCTAGCTGTTCATTCATTTGTTGGTCACTAAGATCAAAACCAGCATCTAAGCTGCTTTGCGTTTCATCTTGTTGATTCTCTTTATCCTCACCACTAGATTCCTCATCATTATTATTTTCAGACTTATTATCTTGTTCATTATCTTTTTCATTATTTTCTTCTTCATTCTTTTCGTTATTTGAACTCAATACATCCATATTCTCAAGAATTTCAGAAAATTTTGAACTATAATTATTTTGATTCTCCATATTTTTTTTTAAAAAATCCATATGTTTTTCTATAGAGGAATTAAAATCCTTTTCCCAAAAGCTCAACATTTTTGAAGATTCAGCGCTAAGCTTTAAATTAAAAAATTTTTTTAACATATATAGTTCAAATGCTGCTGTTATCGCAACATCTTCTTTATTTTTTAATTGATCTTTACGAGTTATACTTATTTTTTGGACATAATTTTCTTTCAAGTTTTTTCCTACTCCTTGAAGCATTTTGCCACCTAATACTTCATATCTAACTTTTTCAGCAATATTATATAGGGATTTACAGGAAGGATTATTGGGTAAATTTTTATTAAATATTTCTTTATTTGAGAACTTTTTTTTTAATGCGCCAGAATCTGATTCTGCTCTTAATCTGACAAAATCACTTCTATTGGATAAGTTAGTTACATCAAAAAAATCAATTTTTTTGGAATTTAAGTCTTTATCTAGCTTTTTTATATCTAGTTTATAATCCTCTGAAATTACTTTTGCGGTTGAAACAAGAGCTTGTTTAAATTGATCTTTTAAAATGTTCTCTTTATTACTCATTTAAATCTGAATATTTATCATCGACTCTGGTAATTCCTCACCAAAACATCTTTGATAATATTCAGCTATAGTGTTTTTTTCAATATCATCACATTTATTTAAAAATGTAACTCTAAAGGCATAACCTATGTCTTTAAAGATTTCAGTATTTTCAGCCCAATGCAAAACTGTTCTAGGACTCATAACTGTAGATATGTCACCTGCTATAAAACCTTTTCTAGTTAGTGATGCCACTTTAATCATATTAGAAACCTTCTCTTTACCCTTAGGGTTATTTAGTTGTTTATTTTTAGCTAAAACAATTTCCATTTCTCTGTCAAGGCTCAGATAATTTAAAGATGTTACAATATTCCATCTATCCATTTGTCCTTGGTTAATTTGTTGAGTACCATGATACAATCCAGTTGTATCCCCTAATCCAATAGTATTAGATGTTGCAAATAACCTAAAGAATTTATTTTGCTTTATTACTTTATTTTTATCTAAAAGAGTGAAGTTTCCTTCAGCCTCTAGCACTCTTTGGATCACAAACATTACGTCAGGTCTACCAGCATCGTATTCATCGAAAACAAGTGCAACAGGGTTTTGAATTGACCAAGGTAAAATTCCCTCTCTAAATTCTGTTACTTGCTTTCCATCTTTTACTACAATTGCATCTTTTCCAATAAGATCTATTCTGCTTACATGACTATCCAAATTAACTCTAATACAAGGCCAATTTAATCTTGCTGCTATTTGTTCAATATGTGTTGACTTTCCAGTTCCATGATAACCCTGAACCAAAACACGTTTATTAAATGTAAAGCCAGAAATTATTGCAAGCGTTGTGTCTTTATCAAATTTATAACTTTTATCAATTTCAGGAACAAGCTCACTTGATTTTGAGAATGCTGGAACTTCCATATCGGAATCAATCCCAAAACTTTGTTTTAAAGAAATCTTTATATCTGGTTGAATATTTAAATTAGGTGTCAATTTTTTCCCTGTATGTGTTCTTTAGCTGGGTGTAAGCTAAAGTAATTAATTTAAGTTTTTCTTCATATTCTTTATTTCCTAAATTAATATCAGGGTGAAATTTTTTGACAAGAGTTTTGAATTTATCTTGTATTTGTTCCCATTTTAAACCAACAGAGACACCCAAAATACTAAAGGCCTTAATGTCATTACCATCAAATTTGAATTGATTCATGTGATTATATTCACCCCTAAGTTTAGTCTTATCAAACTCATCTTTTAGAGTGTTATTCCAAAGAACTTTAAAAAAATTATCTGAAGAACTAAAGCTTTGTGTGGGTTTGTGCCAAGTCATATCAGATTTAAGAAAATCAAATACCTGTTCATCATCCATTCCTTTAAAATAATTCCAATTTTTATTAAATTCCTTGACATGAATCAAACAAAGTAGTCTGTAGCTTTTGCTATTATCTTTTTCGATAGGTGCTTTATATTTACCAATTTCAAAGCAATTATTCCAGTCACAAATATTTTTCATGTTATATACTAATTAAATAGTATTTATGAATATAAATGAATTAATTGCAATTGTTAAAAATAAAATTGAAACAAAAATTACTGTTCAAGATATAAAAATTGAGGATAAAAGTTTTTTACACAAAAATCATAAAGGGCATCAAGAAGGAAAGTTTCATTTAAAAGTAACAATAAAATCTGATGAATTAGGCAAATTTAACAAAATAGTGTCAACTAAAAGGGTTTATAGTATTTTAAGTGTAGAAATAAAAGAGCACATACACTCAATTCAAATACTACTTAATTAATTCTCTTTTTAGAAAAAGATTAATTTTACTTTCATTGAATTGTAAATCAATAATTGGAAAACCTATTTTTTTTATTAGTATCAAATTTATTTTTTTTGTATTGTTTTTCTTATCTTTTTTCATGAAAGATATAATTTGTTTAATATCTTTTTGTGAAAAAAATTTATTAATTTGTCTTGGAAGGTTAAGCTGTTTTAGGTGATTTTCAATCAACATAAAATCTGCAAGGTTCAAGATTTTATTTACTAAACTAAATTTAGCAGCTGTTTTAATTCCTAATATAACGGCCTCTCCATGATTTAATTTTTGAGAATACTTGAGTGTAGCCTCATAAGCGTGGGCAAAAGTGTGTCCGAAGTTTAAAATTTTTCTTATATTCATTTCCTTTTCATCAGCCTCAACAACTTTTTTTTTGATAGAACAACTTTTGTAAATTGCTTTTTTTATCAAAGAATCTTCAAGGTTTAAGATATTGGCACCATTTTTATTTAAAAATGCAAAAAATTTTTTATCAGTAATTAAAGCATGTTTTAAAATTTCACCATATCCACAAACTAATTCTCTTTTTGGCAGTGATCTTAAAAAATTAATATCTGAGATAACTAGGCTAGGCTGGTAGAAAGCACCAATTAAATTTTTTCCATATTTGCTATTAATTCCTGTTTTTCCTCCGATCGAGGAATCGACTTGAGATAACAGGGTGGTAGGTATGTTAATAAATTTTAACCCTCTTTTAAACATACTTGCTGCAAATCCAGAGACATCACCTGTAATCCCACCACCAATTGAAATTAAACAATCATTTCTGTTAAAATTTTTTTTTAGAAGTACAGATAAAATCTTATTTATACTTTTTTGATTTTTGTTTCTTTCACTAGCATTAAAATAATGAACTGTAGTTTCTTTTTTTGGTAAGAAACTGAGAGTTTTATTTATTAATTTTTTAGGAACATTTTTATCAACAACTACCAAACATTGATTAAAATTAATTAAATTTTCTTTTAATAATTTTTGAAGTTTATTTAGGATATTATTTCCAATGTAAATTGGATATTTTTGACTTCCAGTTTTTATTTGTAGTTTAATTGAGCTCATTAATTTTTATAATTTGTTTAACTATTTCAGTTTTTGAAAGTTTATTACAGTTTATTTTAAATTGAGCTTTTGAGTATATTTTAGTTCTTTTTTTAATTAGTAGTTTTATCTCCACATCAGTTGCTTGAAAAGCCACTGGTCTTTTTTTACTGTCCTTGATTCTTTTCAGTAAAATTGAGTCGCTCCAATTAAGCCAAAATGAAAAATGATTGATTAAAACTTCTTTTCTAATTTTATTATTAATGAAACCACCACCACCTAGTGATATGACTTTATTAAACCCCTTTAGAGCCTTGAGTGTAACTTTTTCCTCTAAATTTCTAAAATAATTTTCTCCCTTCAGTTTAAATATTTCTGAGATATTTATCCCACTCTCTTCCTCAATTAAATTATCTACATCAACAAATACAAGATTTAATTTTTTTGAAATTAAATAACCAATAGAAGATTTTCCTGAACCCATCATACCTAAAAAAACGATGTTTTTTTTTAAAATCATAAGCTTTCTTTATTGAAAAAACACAAATATGTCTTAATTTGAAATTAATACAGAATATATGGAATTTATAAAAAATACAAGCACGAGCAAAATCAAAGGTCTCTCAATTAAAGTAATAGTCATTCTAGTTATTGTTATTGGAGCAATAGTCATGTTAAGTAAAATTGACCTTCCATCACCTAATAAAAAAATTGAAAGATTTATTCCCAATGAAAATCTTAAAATTGTTAAATAAAAAAAAACTATCTATCATTTTATTGTATTTACTTTTTGGATTTGGGTCACATTCCGAAGAACCTGTAGATATTTGGAATGTTGAAACAAAGCCAAAAATAAAAGACACAATCATCAAGGTAGATTCTGAAGAAAAAAGTGTACAAGAAAACTCCATTTATGAAATGCAGTCTCAAAAGGTAAATGATTTTAATATAGAAGAAGATGAAACTCTTGCATCAAAAGAAATAGAAATCGCAGGACTTTATGATCCTTCTGAAAATGGACTAGATATCAATATGTGGTCAAATTCTAATGGAGATCAAATTTTTAATATTTTTAAAAGAATTAATAAAATAAAACTTTCACAAGATGCAAAAAATATTTTAAATACTTTACTCCTAACTAATGCTTATTATCCAGAGTTAAATATTACAAAAAAACAATTCAGAGAGATAAAATCTAACTGGCTTATTAAAAACTCAAACTTTCAATTAATAGAGGAGTACCTATTAAATAATCAAATAATTAATGAAAACACTGAACTTACTAAATATTTAGTAGATTATTATCTTTCTAGATCTGATGTTAAAAAGTCATGTGAAATATTCTCTAAAATTCAAGATCCAATTGAAGATGAATATTTGTCAAAATTTAATATTTATTGCTTAGTTAATAATAAAAAAAGAGATGAAGCCCAACTCTTAATGGATTTAAAAAAAGAATTAGGTTTCAAGGATAAGTTTTATGAAAGTAAAATTAATTATTTAATGGGTTATGAAAATAAACCAGAAACAGCCATATCCGAAAAAACAATGTTGGATTTTCACTTATCTCATAGAACAAATCCTAAATTTAAATTTATACCAAAAGATAGCACTACTAAAGAAATTTGGAAATACTTATCGACATCAAACTTATTAGATAATATTCAAGAAGTAGAACTTGCAGATATTGATAAGATAATAGAAATTGAAAAAGCAACTCATGAAAAAAATTATACTGAAAAAGAATTGTTTGAGCTCTACAAAAGGTTTCAATTTAATATTAGTCAACTATTAAATATTAAAGAATCAACAAAGGTTTTATCAACCACAGAAGCAAGAGCTTTAATTTACCAAGGAATTTTAATTACAAGTGAAATTGAAAAAAAATTTGAATTGCTGAATGCTTTAAAAAATTCATTTAAAAATGATAATATTGGAAACTCCTTTAACGTGGAGTTAGAGGTATTTTTAAGTAAAATTAAAAAAGAAGATGTTCCATCAAATTATATAAGATTTTATGAGAACTACACATACCAAGATGAAGCAGATCAAACCAATATTAAGATTAACAATAAAATTTTACATCAGTCAAAATTAGTTAATTACCTTAAGGAAGATACTTCAATTAAAAAAATCACGAAAGATTTAAATAATTCATTAAAAAAAATAAAAAAAGATAAGAAATATTTTTTTTCAAAAAAAGATATTATTTTAGTTGAAGCCTTTAAGTCTGATGACATTAATGTTTCAAAAAAATATAAAGATCTTTATAAGATAAATGAATTTGAGATACCCTCAGATATTCAAGTATTTATTAATAATAGAGATATGGCTGTAGCAATGCTCAGAATTGTTGAGGTTATAGGACAGGACGAACTAAGGAATATTGATGATGATACAATGTACTTTATTATAAGCACTCTTAATCAGCTAAACATTGACTCACTAAGAAACAAGATTCTTCTTAAAGTTCTTCCTTTAAAAGTTTAAAATTTATAATAAAATATTTGTTAATTATGACAATCAGAAAAATTTTAATCGAACCTAATAAATTGTTGAGACAAATATCTGAATCTGTGAAAAAAGTTGGGGTGGAAGAGAAGAATTTAATGGATGATATGCTTGATACTATGTATGACGCTCCAGGAATTGGTCTTGCTGCAATTCAAATAGGTGTTCCTAAAAGAATAATTGTTATGGATATAAGTAGAGACGAAAATAAGAAAGAGCCCAGGTATTTTGTAAATCCTGTTATTAAAAATAAAAATGAAGCAAAATCAATTTATGAAGAGGGATGTTTGTCTGTGCCAGATCAATTTGCAGAAATAGAAAGACCAAACTCATGTGAAGTTGAATATTTAGATTATGATGGAAAAAAACAACTATTAAAAGCTGAGGGTTTATTAGCAACTTGTATTCAACATGAAATGGATCACTTAGAAGGAATTTTATTTATTGATTATTTATCAAAATTAAAAAAATCAATGATCATAAAAAAACTTTCTAAGATCAAGATTAATAGAGAAATTCTTTAGAAAGTGCTAAAAAAAATTATCTTTATGGGTACACCATTATTTGCTGTACCGATATTAAAAGTGTTATATCAAAATGGATACCCTGTATCAGTTGTATACACACAACCACCTCAAAAATCTCAAAGAGGACAAAAAATTAATAAATCACCCATACAAGGAATTTCTGAAACTTTAAAGATAGAATGTAGGATACCAAGTTCGTTAAAGAATAATAAAGAAGAGTATAATTACCTAAAAAAATTGGATGCTGACTTAGCGATTGTAGTCGCTTACGGACAAATTATTCCAAAAGAATATTTAGTGTTAGTCAAAAAAGGTTTTATCAATATTCACGCATCACTCCTTCCAAAATGGAGAGGTGCAGCACCTATTCAAAGATCAATAATGAATTTAGAAAAAGAAACAGGTATTAGTATTATGAAAATTGGAGAAAAGTTAGATACAGGGCCTATTTGTAATTCTTATAAAATTGATATTATGTCTGATGATAATTCAGAGACAATGGCTGAAAAACTTTCTGCGTTAGCAGCAAAAAAAATATTAGATAACATTGATGAGATTTTAGATGATAAAATTCAGTTTAAAGAACAAGATCACAACAAAGCAAGCTACGCAACTAAAATTGACAAAACTGAAGGCCAAATAAGATGGAATGAAACTGCAGAAAATATTATTGGTAAAATAAATGGATTATATTCAAATCCTGGTGCTTTTTTTATATATAAAGGTGAAAGATATAAAATTTTAAAAGCAAAACTAACATTTGGTAGTGGTGAAATTGGAGAGGTATTAGATAATTATTTAGAAATTAGTTGTGGTAATAAAAAATCAATAAAAGTTCTTGAAATTCAAAGGCAAGGAAAAAGACCACAAAACATTAGTGAATTCATGCTTGGATCACTAATTAAAAAAGGTTCAAATTTGAATAATGCATAGATATCAAGTTTTAATTGAATATGTAGGTACCAATTTTATTGGTTGGCAAATTCAGTCAAATGGAAAATCAATTCAAAAATCAATTCAAACAAAATTTTCTAAAATTTTAAAAGAAAAGATCTCCTTAGTGGGGTCTGGGAGGACAGACTCAGGTGTTCATGCAATTGAACAATCAGCTCACTTTGATTGTAAAAAAGAAATTCTAAATCTGGATAAATTTTTAAAATCTGTAAATCACTTTGTTAATGATATGAGTATTTCAATTATAGGTATTAAAAAAAAAAAATTAAATTTTCATGCAAGGTTTTCTGCCAAGCAAAGAATCTATAAATATATAATCTTTAATCGATTTAGTAAGCCCTCAATAGAAAAAGAAAGAGGTTGGCATATAATTAAAGAATTGGATATTTTTCTGATGAAAAAAGGTGCAAAAAAACTTTTAGGTACTAAAGATTTTTCAACATTTAGATCTTCAAGTTGCAATGCCAAAAGTTCAATTCGAACTATGACATCAATTAAGATAAAATCAATTAAAGGCAGAATTGAAATACAATTTCAATCTCAATCATTTTTACAACAACAAGTTAGATCAATGGTTGGTTGTTTAAAGTATTTAGCTGAAAAAAAGTGGGATTTAAAAAAATTCGATTTAGTTTTAAAGTCAAAAAAAAGAACTCTGTGTGCTCCACCTGCACCAGCAGAAGGGTTATTTTTGGAGAAAGTTATTTACTAAGCTGTTGTCTATTAATGCTAAATTTTTTATTAATTCGCCACCTTGATTCAGCTCGAACTATATAACCACAACAGTTTTTAGAACGGCATTTACATGGAAATTGTTTATAGTCCTCATCATAACCAAAGCCATAATCAGCTGTTATTTCTTCACCTTTTTTAATATCTTTTATGGCAATAACCCATAACTTTAAACCAGTTCCATTATAATCACAGTTATTAGAACAAGAGTGATTTATTAAACGTGCTGTATTCCAAGAAACATCACCATCCATGTCGTACTTCTTATTTAAGTTAAATAGATAGATAGGTTTTGCATTATCAAATTTTTGAGACTCTTCTGTTTGTTTTTTAGTAATAATTTTTCCAATGTAATCAATAATTCTAGTTCCTTCTTTAATATTTTGTGTAGCATAAAGACCACGACCTTTTTTATCAATATTTGATTTTGTAATTTTATAAAGTTTCATTGAGAGTTCTTTAAAGCCTATTAAAAAATTATCAATTAAATTCTATCAATGCATTTACATGCATCTCAGTACTCTCTTGTAGTGCCAAGAGATCGTAACCACCCTCTAAAATTGAGACAACCTTTCCATCACAATATAATTTAGACATTTCTAGAGTTCTTTTCGTAATTTCATAAAAATCTTTACTTTCCAATTGAAATTGAGCTAAGGGGTCATCTTTGTGAGCGTCAAAACCAGCTGAAAGCAATATAAACTCGGGTTTAAAATGATTTATCTTTTTGAGCACAAATTCATACGCATTTAAATATTCTTCAGAGGTTGTACCAGCAGGTAGAGGAATATTGAATATATTGTTATATTTACCTTTTTCTTGCTCTGTACCAGACCCAGGGTAGAAGGGATATTGATGAGTTGAAATATACAAAACTTTCTCACTATTATAGAAAATGTCTTGAGTTCCATTTCCATGATGAACATCAAAATCAATGATTGCAATTTTACTAAGTTTATATTTCTCTATTAGATAATTAGCTCCAACAGCTACATTGTTGTAAATACAAAAACCCATAGCTTTATTTTTTTCTGCATGGTGTCCTGGAGGTCTGACAGCACAAAAAGCATTTTTAAATTCATTATTTTGAACACCTTCAATAGCTGTAATAATTGATCCCACAGCATCTGAGGTAGCCTCTTTACTTCCTGGAGACACAATTGTATCTCCATCTAAAAAAGACAATCCTTTCTTTGGAAAAGACCTTTCTACAAAATCTATATAATCAGAATTGTGAGTTATTTCTAAAAGTGACTTGTTAAATTTTGAAGGTTTTTTCCAAACTAAATTCTTATTATCTAATTTCTTAAAATTGTTGATAACTGCTGTAACTCTATCAATTTTTTCTGGATGTCCATCACCTGTATTGTGATTTTGATAAGTATCAGAAGTTATTAAACCAGTTTTCATTCAAAATAATTTTCTAAAATACTAGAATATATTTTTGTTAACTTTTTTAAATCTGAAATGGATACTGCTTCATCTACTTTATGCATTGTTTTGCCTACTAGACCAAATTCTAAACATGGAGCAATTTTTCTAATGAATCTTGCATCTGAAGTCCCACCTGCTGTAGATAGTTGAGGTTTAATTTTTGTAATTTTTTTTATAACATCTTGAATCATATAGGTAGTTTTATTTGGCTTAGTTAAAAAAGCCTCCCCTGACACACGATATTCTATTTTAAAATTAGACTTATTTTTCTTAGTAATATTTTTTAAAATTTTATTTAATCTATTTTTTAAACTAGAAGAGGAGTGTTTATTGTTAAATCTTATATTAAATGTAGCGTATGCAACACCTGGAATAACATTATCAGCAGTATTATTGATATTAATTTTAGTTACTTCTAAATTTGTTGGCTGAAAATCTCTTGTTCCTTCATCAAATTTTATTCCTTTTATTTCATTTAATATTTTAATCATTGTGGTTGAAGGATTATTAGCACGATGAGGGTATGCAACATGGCCTTGAGTACCAATTATAGTTAACTCTGCATTAATACTTCCTCTTCTACCAATCTTAATCATTTCACCAAGTTTATTAGGATTAGTAGGCTCTCCAACTAAACAAAAATCTATTTTTTCTTTTTTCTTTTTTAAGTAATCAACTACTTTTTTAGTACCATTAATAGCAACACCCTCTTCATCACCTGTAATTAATAAACTAATAGAACCTTTAAATTTTTTATTACTTGATACAAAGTTATTTACTGAAACAACCCAACTTGCTATTGCACTTTTCATATCATTTGCACCTCTTCCAATTAGGTGGTTTTTTTTAATAGCAGGACTAAATGGTTTTACAGTCCAATCTTTTAAATTTCCTGGAGGTACCACATCTAAGTGGCCTGCAAACATAAAGTTTGGTTGTGAATTACCCAGCCGCGCATATAGGTTTTTAACAGGTTTAGATTTCTTATCTTTAAACTCTAAAATTTTACATTTAAATCCAATGGCCGTTAGTTTATTTGCTAAGAATTTCATTACACCTGCATCAATAGGTGTAATGCTTGGAAATCTTATTAGCTCCTTTGCTAATGTAATTTCATTATAAATTGGCATTTAGTCTCTCAGTAGATCGTTAATTGAAGTTTTAGATCTAGTTTTTTCATCAACTTGTTTAATTATCACTGCACAATATAAAGCAGGGCCTTTGTTATCTTTAATTGGTAAGCTACCCGGAACTATTACTGAGTAAGGTGGAATTTTTCCATAGATTACTTTTCCAGTTTCCCTATAAACAATTTTTGTAGATTGACCAATAAATACACCCATAGATAAAACTGATCCTTCACCTACGATTACTCCTTCAACTATTTCAGAACGAGCTCCAACAAAACAGTTATCCTCAACAATCGTTGGGTTAGCTTGCATTGGCTCTAATACTCCACCAATTCCTGCACCACCAGATATGTGACAGTTCTTTCCTATTTGAGCACAAGATCCAACAGAAGCCCAAGTATCGACCATAGTTCCTTCATCCACATAAGCTCCAATATTTACAAATGAAGGCATCAAGACAACATTTTTCCCAATGAAAGATCCATGTCTAACGACTCCATTAGGTACCATTCTAAACCCAGCTTTTTTATGCTCTTCTCTTCCCCAGCCTGCAGTTTTTCCTCTAACTTTATCCCACCATGTAGCGTAGGGACCTGCAAGAGTTTGCATTTCGTTAGTTTTAAAACTTAAAAGAATTGCTTTTTTAATCCATTGATGAACTATCCACTCATTATCTTTTTTTTCAGCAACTCTTAAAACACCTTTATCAACAAGTTCAATTGTTTCTTTAATTACATCTAATATTGATTGGTCAGATTGACCATTAATTGAATCTTTATTGTTCCAAGCTGTATTGATAATATTTTCAAATTCCTTCATAGTATTAATTTATAGTTCGTAGGTTAGTTTTATTGTGCTTTTAATATATTAATTTCTTGAAGAAAAGAAGGCAAGCTCTTAATCTTATAATCAATATAGGGTTTATCTGCATCTTTTTTTGCAAATGTCTCATCATTTTCAAGCCAACAAGTTTTCATACCTAGATTTTTAGCTTGTTCTAAATTATGAGCAATATCTTCAATCAATATTGATTTTGCTGAATCTAGATTAAATTTATCTACTATTTTTTTGTAAGGTTCCAGGTGAGGTTTTGGGACAAAATTGGCATCAACAATATCAAATGCTCCATCAAATAAACCATCTATACCCAGTTGTTTAGTTACATTTTCAACATGAGCATGAGAGCCATTTGTGAAAATATATTTTTTTTCTTTAATCTTAATTAACTCTTCTCGCAACATTTCATCTTTTGGAAGCCAACTAATATCTATATTATGAACAAATTCAAGAAATTCATGTGGGTCAATTTTATCATGATTCATCAATCCAGATAATGTTGTTCCATATTCATAGAAATATTCTTTTTGAATTTCTCTTGCTTTAACCAAATCCACATCAAATTTTTTTGAAATGAAAGAAGACATCTTTTTATCAACTTCTGAAAAAACTTTTGTTTGACCACTATAGAGAGTATTATCAAGGTCAAACAACCAATATTTTATATCTATTAAATTTTTCATTCTCTAATTAAAGTCCCCGAACCTTTATCAGATAATAACTCAAAAAGAAGTGAGTGATTTTTTCTTCCATCAATAATTACAACCCCTTTCACCCCATTACTAGCAACGTCTAGGCAATTATTAATTTTAGGTATCATTCCACCTGAGATAACTTCTTGATCCATTAATTCTTTGGCTTTTTGAGAATTAATTTCAGGTATTAGTTTTTTTTTATTATCTAATACACCCTCTACATCACTAATAATCATTAGCCTTCTAGCCTTTAACTTCTTAGCTATTGCACCAGCAACTGTATCTGCATTGATATTAAAGGTTTGATTATTCTCATCTAACCCTAATGGAGCAATGACAGGCACTTCATTAACTTTAATAATCTCTTTTAAAACATTAACTTTTATATGAGTGGGGGTGCCTACAAAACCCAATTCATCACTTTCAGGTTTTACAGTTATTATATTATATTTTTTGGAAGTAATTCTTCTTGTTTCACAAGATTGATCTTTTAAAGCGTCAACTATTTCCTTGTTAAACTCAATCAATATATTTTCAACTATATTAATAGTGTATTTATCTGTAACTCTTAGTCCATTAATAAAATTACTTTTAATATTAAATTCATGTAATTTATTGTTAATTCTTTTTCCTCCACCATGAACAATTATAGGATTAAATCCAAGTTTATTTAAAACAGCAACATCTTGAATAAAAATTTTAAATAAATTTGGATCAATTAAAACACTACCCCCACATTTAATAACAATAAATTCGTTACTATATTTTTCTAAGTATTTTTTTACTTCCTCAACTGAAGGGCCGTCCTTAGGAATTATTTTAATTAAATCTTTTTCCTTTAACGATGACATCTAAATTGTTTTAACGGTCATTTTTCTTTGCACAATATACTGCTGAATCATTGTGAATATATTATTAAATGACCAATAAATTACCAAGCCAGCTGGAAAAGGTGCAAGTATTACAGTTAAAAATATTGGAAAGAACATAAAGATCTTAGCCTGTATGGGGTCTGGTGGAGCAGGGTTAAGCTTTTGTTGAATGAACATAGTAATGCCCATAATAATTGGCCAAGCACCAATTAATAAAAATGAAGGTGGATCCCAAGGAACTAAACCAAAAAGGTTAAACAATGAAGTTGGATCTCTATCACTTAAGTCTTGTATCCAACCATAAAATGGCATGTGTCTCATTTCAATAGTAACAAATAAAACTTTATATAAAGCAAAAAAGACTGGAATCTGAACTAATATAGGTAAACACCCACTCATAGGATTTACCTTTTCTTTCTTATAAAGAGCCATCATTGATTGTTGCAATTTCATTTTATCATCTTTATGAAGCTCTTTTAATCTAGCCATTTCTGGAGCCAAAAGTTTCATTTTTCCCATACTCTTAAAGCTAAAGTTGGCAAGTGGAAAGAAAGCCAATCTAATACAAACTGTAACTGCAATAATTGCCAAACCATAATTGCCAAGTAATTTAAAGAAGTAGTCTAGTACAAAAAATAAAGGCTTAGTTATGAAGTACATAAAGCCCCAATCAATTGCTAGATCAAATTTATTGATATCTAGATTTTCAGCATAACCATCAATAACATTTACCCTTTTAGCAGCAACTATAATTTGAATTTTTTCTTCAATATAACTATTTGGACTAACTTTAACACTTTCAGATACATAGCTAGCTCTGAATTTATCTTTGTAGTCAAATTTTAATGTAAAGCTTTTACCCTTAGGAGGTATAACTGAAGTAACCCAAAATTTATCTGAAATAGCAACAAAACCTTCTTGTGCCTTTTGAGAAAAAGCTTTTTCCTGAATATCATCATAATCTTCCTCAATTAATTCATCATCAAGCACAGATAAAAAACCTTCATGTAAAATATAAAAACCTGATATTTCTGGTAATTTATTTCTAATTATTTGACCATAAGAATAAAAATTATAAGATTTATTTGATTTGTTAATTATTTTTTCTTTTACAGTAAACAGAAATTGATCATCTAAACTAATATGTTTTTCAAACGTAATACCCTGAGAGTTGCTCCATGTTAGTTTTACAGGATTATTATTGGTTAATTTTTTATTTCCAGAAACTTTCCAGACAGTAGAAGCATCAGGTAAATCTATTTCCTTCATTTGTTCATCCTTCTGTGTAAAGCCACTTTCAATTAAGTACCCATCCTCAACATTTCTTGGGCTTAATAAAGTTATTTTATCACGTCCATTAAGTTCAACATTATATTCTTTGAAAGTTAAATCATCTATTGCTGCACCTTTTAAAGAAATAGATCCAACAACACTACCATTTTCAAATTGAATTCTATCATTTTCTTTTAATGCATCTGTTCTTGAAAGTTTTGCAAAGTTTTCATTTTTATCTAAGCTAGGAGTATCAGTATTATTTTCTATTTTTTTTTGTTCAGCTAAATTTTGCTTGATAGTTGCAGGATCAGGCTGAAAAAAAAGTGAGTATAAAATAATTACTGCTGCTGATAGTGATATGGCTGCTATTACATTTTTACTTTCCATTATTTTTTAACCTTTAATTCTTTGTTTACTGGATCAAATCCTTCACCACCACCCAATATTTTAATAGGATGACATGAAAAAATTCTTTTTATGCCCATGGCAATTCCTTTAACCAATCCATATGTTTTTAAACATTCAATAGTATATTCAGAACAAGTTGGAAGATATCTGCAAGATGGAGTTAAGTAAGGACTAATAACCACTTTATAAATTTTGATTAGGTCAATTAAAATGTTTGATATAATTTTCATTACTTAATTTTTTTAAAATCTTGAAATAAAGTATCTTTTATTAACGTATATTCATTGTTTAGCATAGTTATTTTAGCAATCATAAGGTAAGAATAATTAAAATTTATTGATATTTTTTTTACAGCATCATTCATAATATTTCTTAATCTTCTTTTAATTTTATTTCTCTTTACAGCACCACGGATCTGTTTTTTTTTAGTTACAAAACTGATATTTAGATTTTTAATATCTTTGTCTTCAAGAGGTCCAAAAAATAAAGTGATATATTTATTTGAGATTTTTTTCTTTTTTAGTAAATTTTTGAAATCTTTGTTTTCAGAAAGAGCAACAATTTTGCTTTTCATTTTATTAGACAGACACTGTTAAAGACTTTCTTCCTTTAGCTCTTCTTCTGGCTAGGAGCTTAATTCCACCTTTAGTCTTCATCTTAGATCTAAAGCCATGTTTTCTAGCTCTTTTAATATTTGATGGTTGATATGTTCTTTTCATAAGCTTGGTCTAAAATATTATTAAATTTCGCTCTTTATAGTAATTATATGTATAAATAGCAAATAGAAGATTTTATAATACCATCAATAAATTATGGAAAAATCAAAAAAAGTTAAGATAACTTTAGCTTTATTTTATCTTATAGTTGTTTCATCATTTTTATACTTTTTTTTATCAAAATTCACCTTCGAAGAATTAACCAGCTATGAGTTTATCAAAAATAATAGGAATTATTTCTTTGAATTAAAACAGGCTAATTTATTTTTAATTTCTATAATATTTTTACTATCTACAATTATTTGGGTTGTTATGGCTGGATTTGGTTTGCCAGCTGCACTCTTGGCGGGGTTTATTTTTGGCAAATGGTTTGGAACTTTTATTTTAGTTATCGGATTATCAATTGGTGCAACAATTTTATATATTTTGGGAAATTATTTTTTCAAAGAAATCATTAGGGAAAAATTTTTAGCTAGATTTAAAAATTTAGAAATAAAATTTAGGAAATCAGAATTTAATTATCTTTTGATTTATAGATTTATTGGAGGAATTCCTTTTGCACTTTCAAATGTATTACCTTGTATTTTTAATGTTAAGGTAAATAACTTTTTCTGGGCAACGTTAATAGGAATGACACCTCAATTATTTCTAGTGGTTTCAATTGGAAGTGGGCTTGAAAAAATTATAAAACAAAACCTAGAAGCTCCAAGAATTATAGACTTAATATATTCACCGGACATACATATTCCAATGCTTACTTTTGTAGCGTTAATAATAATCACAATTATAGCTAGAAAGATATTCTACAAAAATTAGTCTGGTGCCCCCACCAAGAATCGAACTTGAAATTTATCCTTACCATGGATATGTTATACCATTTAACTATAGGGGCTAATTTGGTATTTATTGAAGTATTTTTATAATAAATCATTTTTTTCAAAATATTGCCTTAATTTTTTTGATATAATGATTTATATCTAGCAGAGGAAAATTTTATGGGAATTCATTACGATTATAAATCTACTAAAGGAAACAAGTTGATGGAAAAGCAAGCTAAGAGAGAAAAGAAGCTTGCGGAAAAAAAAGCAAAACGTGAAGCCAAAGAAGGTCCAAAAATACAAGAAGAACCTGAAAAAGTTTTAGATGCATCAAAACCTATCACTTTAGATTTTTTAACTAATCCAGATAAATAATGAATGATAAAGAAAAAAAAGAAAAATTAAGTTTAGCGCTTAAAAAAAATCTTAAAAAGAGAAAAATTTTTCAAAAAAAAAATAAGAAGAAAAGTAAATAATGTCAGTTCTTTCTGATAAGACTATTAGAAAACTTGCGCTTGAAGAAGCCATGATTTCTCCTTTTGTAGACAAACAAGTGAGAGATGGTAAAATTTCTTATGGGCTTAGTTCATTTGGTTATGATGCAAGAGTAGCAGATGAATTTAAGATATTTCACAATGTAAACTCTTCCATTGTTGATCCAAAAAAATTTACTTCAGATAATTTTGTTACAAAAAAAAGTTCTAAATATATTATTATCCCTCCAAATTCCTTCGCTCTAGGAACCACAATAGAAGTTTTTAAAATACCAAGAGATATTATGTGTATTGTTGTTGGTAAAAGCACTTATGCAAGAACTGGAATTATAGTTAATGTAACCCCAATTGAATCAGAATTTTTTGGCACTGTTACGCTGGAATTTTCAAATACCACTCCACTTCCAGCAAAAATATATGCAAATGAAGGAGTTGCTCAATTCTTATTTTTAAAAGGAGATCGATCTCCAGAAATTTCATACGCAGACCGTAAAGGGAAATACATGGGACAAACTGGAGTAACTTTACCAAAAATATAATCATGAAAAAATTGGAAGTCTTTGGAGCAGTAAAGCTCAAGGGACAAATTAAAATTTCAGGTTCTAAAAATGCGTCTCTTCCGATCTTAGCTGCAACTTTATTATCAGATAAGAAAATATCTTTAACAAATTTACCTAAGGTAAAAGATATTGAAACAATGATACTATTATTGAAGTCTCTAGGTTCAATTATAGAGGATAATAAAAAAACACTAACTATTAAAAACAATAGACAAACTAAAACTTTTGCAGCTTATAGTCTGGTTAAAACTATGAGGGCCGGAATATTAGTTTTGGGACCATTACTTGCAAAGTTTGGTAAAGCAAAAGTATCTTTGCCGGGTGGTTGTGCAATTGGTACAAGACCTGTTGATATTCACTTGCAAGCGCTATCAAAACTTGGAGTAAAATATAAAATAATTCAAGGATATGTTCATGCAAATGCTCCCAAAGGTCTAATTGGAACAAATATTAAATTTCCAAAAATTTCAGTTGGAGCTACAGAAAATTTGATTATTGCATCATGTTTAGCTAAAGGAAAGACAACATTGTCAAATTGTGCAATAGAGCCTGAAATTAAAGACCTAGTTAATTTTTTAATTAAGATGGGCTGTAATATTAAATGGACTGAAAAAAGAACTGTTAAGATTGAAGGTGTAAATAATCTTGGTGAATTAAATTACAAAGTAATGTCTGATAGAATAGAAGCGGGCACTTACTTAATAGCTGCTGCTTTAATAGAGGGAAATTTAAAAATTGTAGGAATAGACCCAAAAATTATTAGCACAGAAATTAATATTCTAAAAAAAATTGGTGCAAAAATTATTCAAAAGAAAAATGAAATATTAATTCAAGGAGGTAAGAAAATTAAAAGTATAAACATTAAAACATCTCCTTATCCTGGGTTTCCAACGGATTTACAGGCACAAATGATGGTTTTACTGTGCAAAGCTAATAAGAAATCTTATATTAGAGAAGAGATATTTGAAAACAGATTTATGCACGTTGCAGAATTAAATCGAATGGGGGCTAAAATTTCTATCAATGGAAATAAAGCAGTAATAAAAGGGAATATTAAATTTGAAGCAGCAGAACTGATGGCAACAGACTTAAGGGCATCTGTCTCTCTAATACTTGCAGCACTTGCTTCTAAAGGAAAGTCAGTAATTAATAGAATATATCATCTTGATAGAGGGTATGAAAATATAGAAAAAAAGTTAAAAAAGATAGGTGCTAAAATCAGAAGAATTAATTAATGGACAAAAAATATTTATCAAAAATTATTGCAAATGATAATGAGGGATTACAGATGATTTCAGCATGTTGTGCGGGAGCTGAAATTAAAGTTAGTGACATCAAATACCTTCAAACAAATAAGGTTTTTTTACTATCTTTAAAGCGACTTAAGGTTGAAACGGAAAATAAGGGTAAAAAAGTAAATAGTATCTGTAAATTTGAATTTGTGGATAGTGTTAAATCTAAAAATATAAAACAAGATGATATTGATCAAAAACTTGAATTGATAACTATGGATTATCTAAAAAATAATGACAATTATGAGATAAGCTTAATTTTCACTAACAATGTATATATAACTTTATCGACAGAAATAATTGAAGTAACCCTAGATGATCAAAATAAAATTGATTAATGATTAAGATATTAGAAAGTAAAATTAAAAACTTTGATAAAGTTTTAGATAGACTATTATCTAAAAGAAAAGCTAAAGTTCAATTAAGCTCTGTTTCAGTTACTAAAATTATCAAAGATATAAAAAGAAATGGTGATAAAGCTATTTTAAAATATGAAAAAAGATTTAACAAAAATAATATTATTATTCCAAACCCTAAACAAATAAGTAAATTAATCAAATCTCTTGATATAAAAGTAAAAAAAGCAATCGACCTTGCGTATAACAGAATTTACAAGTTTCACTCATTACAGAAGTTTAAAAATATTTCTTACACTGACAAACTACAAAACAAATTAGAATATAAATATATTCCAATTGAATCGGTTGCAATCTATGTGCCAGGCTCAACAGCTTCATACCCATCTAGTGTTTTAATGAATGCAATTCCTGCACTTGTTGCAGGCGTTAAAAGAATTGTGATGATTAATCCTGGTCAAAAGGGTAAGCAAAATCCAGCTGTATTATATGCTGCAAGAAAATGTAAAATTAAAGAGATCTATTCAATAGGAGGACCATCAGCAATTGCAGCTGTTGCTTATGGAACTAAAAAGATTAAAAAAGTTGATAAAATAGTAGGTCCTGGAAATTCTTATGTTGCAGCTGCTAAAAAAGAAGTCTTTGGTGATGTTGGAATTGAAGGAATGATCGCGGGTCCATCAGAAGTTACAATTGTTTGTGATAAGCATTCAAATCCAGAATGGGTAGCAAGTGATCTTATTGGACAAGCAGAACATGATAATCTTGCACAATGTATTTTAATTTCTAAAGATAAAAGTCTTCTATCAAAAGTTAATGATGAAATTAAAAAACAACTAAAAGATTTACCAAGAGCAACAATTGCAAGAGATAGTATTTTAAATAATGGAATTTTAATGCATATTGCATCAGAGCAAAAGATTATTAATGTTGTAAATATAATTGCACCAGAACACTTAGAATTAAATGTAAAAAACTATGTAAAGATAGTTGGTAAAATTAAAAACTCAGGATCTATTTGTTTAGGTAAATATGCAGTAATGGCGATGACAGATTATAATGTTGGATCTAACCACGTATTGCCCACTAATTCCTCAGCAAGATATTCAAGTGGTGTTAGTGTTAATGAATTTTACAAAAGAATTTCATATATAAACCTATCAAAAAAAGGGATTGAAACGCTTGGTCCATCAGTTATAACACTTGCAAACTACGAGGGTTTAGCGGGACACGCCAAATCAGTAGAAAAAAGAATTAGGAGAAAATAAATTTGTCTAAACAAGAAATGCTGTCTTTCTCAGGAATTGTTGAAGATTTATTACCAAATGCAATGTTCAGAGTGAAGTTAGAAAACGGTCACATCGTTACAGCACATGCTGCTGGCAAATTGCGTAAGAATAGAATTAGAGTTCTTCAAGGCGACAAAGTTCAAGTGGAGATGACTCCATACGATTTGACAAAAGGAAGAATTACTTTTAGAGGTTAATAAAGGGTCCTGTAGCTCAGTTGGTAGAGCATCGGATTGAAAATCCGTGTGTCGGCGGTTCGAGCCCGCCTGGGACCACCACTTCTAAATGAATAAATTAGAATTATCTTTTAAAACAGACAAATATCCTTTTTCATTTACATCTTGAATATTATTATGAATTGTCTAAAAGTCTGCTAATGATTATAAATATTGCATACAGAGAGACTTTAAAAAGTACTCATAGAAACTACTTTTCTAGCCTGTAGGCTATTTATTTATAATATAATTTTAAATCCACACAAAAATAATATAAAAACAAGGAATGCCTGGGTGGTGTAACGGTTAGCACGAAAGTTTGTGGAACTTTAGGTTT
>Ga0209709_10001274_pt1 | contig 23414 bp, 14 predicted proteins | sample ArcticOcean_MG_C_2_FD_187435 | JGI IMG/M metagenome (GOLD analysis project Ga0209709, IMG submission 187435) | Marine microbial communities from western Arctic Ocean - ArcticOcean_MG_CB4_136 (SPAdes) (version 2) | ecosystem: Environmental > Aquatic > Marine > Oceanic | place: Arctic Ocean...
GTTACTATTGCAATCTATGATTTGGTGGGACGACAGATTCGTACTTTGGTAAATCAGCAGGTAACTGCCGGTTACCATTCCACACTATGGAATGCTACGAATAATATGGGATCACCTGTTTCAGCTGGTGTGTATATTTATACAATTACCGCCAATGATTTCAGGGATGTGAAGAAAATGATTCTATTGAAGTAGAAAATATTATTGCTATTTCGCAATAATTAAACTGCAAATAAAAAAGGGCTTCTAACCAAGCCCTTTTTTATTTTTCATAATAAAAAATTTCGTTATATAAATATAAACAGCTTCAATTTGATTTAACCCTTTAAGGGTTTACCATCTACTTTCCTGTATTAAATATTTTTTCTGGACTGGATTGAAAAGATTGGGCCTTTTATCAAAGGATCCAATGGCCAGGTCAGATTGATATGGCTAACCGATTTTTCCGCTGAACGAGATAACCCCAGCCTTAATCCGATTCCAACAGCCGAATGAAGATTATTTAACTCAAATTTCTCTGGGTCGGAAAAGGTATTGCCAGTCGAAGTAAAAACAGCCACCGCCGGGATTACAGTCAGAAATTCCAAGTCCGGAATCAAAATCAGTTCTGTATTTAGAAGAACTAGGTTTTGATTTGCAAAATAAAAATTGGGATAACCGTTGAGCCCATTGGATTCTCCCAGCAGTAATTGGTCGGTCTTCAACCTGCCAATATTATTTTTCCAATAAGTGAAGACTGACCCGTTCACATTTGATCTGAGCTTAGTCTTGTATCTGATGTTTGCTTCAAATTGACCGTCTTGTTTTTTACCTTCCTGCGATAAAAAATAATTCAAATTGGTTCGGGCGGACAAAAAATGTCGTGTACGGAATACGTCGGTATAATTAGCCTGAAACCCTAGCATGTAATCATTGTTATTAGCGCCCAAACCTTGAAAGTTCCTTCCCAGTGTAAATGAAACATTCTTGATTTTATCAAAATCCTCAGTCCATTTGAGTTTGTTCAAATTCCGAGTGCGGGTATAGGTTTTTTGGTTCAGGCTCACGCTAATACCAGCTAAAACGTCGTCTCTTTCCCGTATTGTTAATTCATCCATCAGAGCTGTATCGTTTGAGACTGTATTACCCTGGTGTGATTGCTCATGGAGCCGTGTGAATAGGCTCACGTTTAATTTTGTCTGGTACCCATGGGATTGTGTGAGGCCTAAAGTAGTCGTTCGTTTGGAAACGTCTTCGAATTTAGCCAAAAGGTTTGTTTCTCCGGAAACGAATGCTGTACTGTTTTCGGCATCAATGGAATTGCCGTCATAATAATACCACATGGAACTGTTTGATTCTCGGTAGGTGGCGAAAAAGCTGTGCTTCTGCGTTTTGGAAAGGATTGGTTTGCTTAGTGATGATCCAAAACTGAAGCCATCATCATTTTTGCTGTAGAATGTTGAAAAGTACAGATCCCCGGTTCTCGTACCTGGATTCAAATAATAGAATGTAGTGCCTTTCGTCCTGAGTTCTTTATGCAAGGATATTGAGATGCTTTGGCCGGTGCCCAATAGGTTGTTTTCACTCAGTCCAGCCCAGTATGTCACTTGGTTCCCAACCCGTTTCAAGCCTGTCCCGGGTGTTGTTGACCACTGATCAAAAACAGTGACATGGATTACAATGCCTTGCCCTGATTTTTCTTCCACTTCGATGATGGCATCAGCCAGGAAGTTTTTTCGGCGCAGGTTCATTTCACTCTCAATCAGAATTTCGCGAGTCACTTGGTCACCTTGAGAAAAAAGAAGATGTTTTATTATTGTTTTGTCCCTGGTATTGATGTGCAGTCTGTTACCCAGTTTGAACAATGATTCTTCAAAATCCCAGTTTACCCGGGAACCGTCAAAGGCATTATGCACCTGGATAATAATCGAATCGACCCGGGCAGCCATATCATGGGGCAGATCATAAACGGCAACTGGTGTTTTTTCAGCTCCCGACAGATAAGATACAAGAGATATAATAAAAAACACCCACCTCATCTGCAGCTCATAAAAACAAGATGTCAAGCATCTTTCCCTTTGTAATTCGTTGCCAGCCACAAACTATATTTCGCCACAACGTTCTCATCACGCATGGATTGAAATTGGTGCAAAACCTTCAAATTGCTAAAGTAAGGTTTTATGGATGCAGGGATCGAATTTCCTTTTGCAATGAAGAGGAACTCCCTTCCTTTGAGATCTTTATCGGAATGGATGAATGAATAAAGTGTTTCATGATAGCCAATGGACAGACAAGATGCTTCTAATTTTGGCTTTATGTAAAAATTGACCATGGAAGGTATCTGGAAATTGTTGGCCACGATGCGTTTGTTTTGCAACTCGGGATGGGTTTCAAGATACGTCTTCAGTTCATCTGGGAACGATGAATAGATGAAATAGCGGTTCGTAATGTCATTTTTCCCCTTAATCGGCAAAAAGGGTAAGAACGTTTGGATTGTAATCAGCCCAATCAATAATAGTGAAAAAACAATTTGGATATAGAATCGTTTTTTGTGTTTCGTCCAATTTTCACCAATGGCCAATCCAAACAGGAACAATCCGCCAAACAACACCGGCGCCAGCCAATTCATTTCCATCTTGGAATAGAGTGATTGAGCGATGAAATAAATCAGGGGAGCGCCTGTTACTGATAAAAAGTAAATTTGTTGCTGCGATTGGGCTTGATAATTCCGTGCAACCCAAATGGGATGAATCACTGCGTAATAAAAATAGATGGGTCCAGTGGCAAACAAAAGCCCAATCCATAATCCCAGAAAGTCTGAAATATTTCCAGCTTTGCTTACATGGGCCCCTTGATATCTGACAAAAGCCAAATCATTTTGGAGATTCCAAACCACGAATGGCATAAATATTAAAAATGCTAATACCAGAGAACGGTAAAAGTTCACATTTTTGTAAAAATGGCGTTTCTCCTTTACGATTGCGGGAAACAAAACGATCCCAATGGCCGGGAACAAAGCGGAAACTTTGGAGAGCATTGCCAATCCGAGCAGGGCTCCGGCCGCAGTTAAATATTCTTCATCAATGAAAAATGCTTTGTAATAATACAAAATCGCCAATATCGAGAAAAAGGCCAGGGGTACGTCCGGTGTGATAACCACCGCATTGGTGTGGAAAAGCATATTCGCCGATAGTCCCAGAGATAAAGCCATCCCCGTTGCTTCATTGAATTGAGATTTACCGAACCGATATAGAATGATGGTCAGTACGGTTATAAGTACGATAGGCCCAAGGCGGACCATAAACGCATTTTCTGCAAACATAGTTAACAACTTGATCAAGAAGGCGACGACCGGTCCGTGGTCAATATAGCCCCAATCCAAGTGACGGGCATACATGGCGTAGTATGCTTCGTCATCTATTAACATGGTTTTGGAAATGAATAACAGCCTGATGAGAATCAACACTGCGCTGATGATGAAAAAGGCTGTTCTGGTTTGTTTATTCATTCGATTTGAAAACCCAATATTTTGATCCGGTGAAATTAAAGATCGTTCCACCCACAATTCCCAATACTTGTGTAATTACTTTTGGAGGTAACACATTAAAAGTGGGCTTATAATACTAAGAAAGAATAATGGTAAATAAAAAAAAGAGCTTCGATTGAAGCTCTTTTTTTTATTTGGTCTGAAAAATTGAGTTATTTATAGAATTTTGCCCATTTTGAATCTGGTGCTTTAGCTAATAGTTCGTCCTGTTTCGTCTTGGCCTTGGCATTATCCCCTAGCTTTTTATAGATCTGAATCACATAATGGGTCACTTCCGGAATCTTTTTATGATTAAGATCCTTTTCCTGCAAAGCTGAAAGCGTATTCAGGAGTTTCCCTAATGCTTTATTGAGCGCCATTTCACTTGGCCCCTTCATGGACTGCCTGTAATAGAGGTGATGCAAAGCTTCGTCTTCTGCTTCGGCACCACGGACACCAGCCACAGCAGTTATATTATCAACTTCCTGTATCTCTTCATCTGCGATATCTTCGATCTCATTCCAGACCGTATTATCCCACATGGCATCCATATCGTCATCATCTTGGGCGAAGACAAGTCCCAAAGCAAAAATAGGTAGTATGTATTTGATATTCTTCATTGCTATTTCCTATATAGGGTCTGAATTTAATCAAATTTATTGAATTTGGGTGTGATTTCGCCCATACTTTCTATAAAATCTAGTTGGGTCACTAATTCGGGTTTTGCTTTCTTTACTTCTTCATAATAACCCATAGCTTCGTCGTATTTATACATTCTATATAGTGCCACAGCTAAATTAATTTTATAATCTAACTCTTCCGTATCATTTTCAACAGCTTTATTGAAATAATCAATGGCCATTGAATAATTTCCTAAACGGGCAAAAGTGATACCAATGGTGTTGTCACTCCGTGCGCGACGTTTTCTAAAATTAATTTTTTTAATATCCTCTGGCTCTATATCTTTAGGTGAATCCGATAAATCAACTAGACCCTTGGAAGAGCCAGAGGCCAATTCTGCTTCAAGGTCATCGGAGATGTCCAGTTTTGGCCCCATAGAAATACTACCAGCCAGGGATGCTTTTGCTGCACCAAAAACCTTGTCCAGTTTTCCTGCAAAAACAGGATCAATCAAAATCACCTCATCATATCTTTGCTTGGCCATCCCTTTGTTTCCCATCATAAAATGGGAGATAGCAATATTCAGCATATAACCTGCATGGTCACCGGATTGTCCCAGCGCTTTTTCATAAAATTCTATCGCTTTTTCATATTCTTCTTTTTTGGTGTAACAAACGCCCAAAGTATTGATCGCATCGGGGAAAACGGATTTCATATTAATAGCTGTTTCCAGCATATTGATGGCTTCCTTATATCGCCCAAATTCCATGTATTTAACGCCAGCATCATAATAATCTTCCGCTGCATCCAATTTATTCCCCACGGCGTTATAAACAATTTGCTCCAGCCAAACACCATATTGTTTAATATCTTCTTTCAATAAATCATTGATGCCATCCATTTTCGGCATAGGCATATCTGGCGTAATATGGGATCCTGCCAGGTATTTTGCTGATGCTTCTTTCACAGATATCTCATTCACAAAATTCTCGGCTTTCATTTCATTATACTTTAAGGCACCCTGTTTCCAGGCACTGAAAAAAGATTTTCCAACAAGTGTTGCTTCAACTGGGATCCAAACTTTGTCATTCAGAACCACAACTTCAGTTTCATCGAGAAAATATTTTCCAACTTCATCCGGTTTTACGCCACTATCAAACATCAGGAAAATATGTCCAGCTCCCGGTTTGAAAACATCCAAAAACATGGTCTCAATTCCGAGATTTCCCATGAGCGAACCGTATAATGCTGTGAGGTCGTCACAATCACCAATTTTATCCCGGAGCATGTCACCAGGATATTTCACTGTGTCAAATGCTGTTTTATCGTCAGCAATATCAAGAAAGGGTGTTTCTAGATCGATATTGTAAACCAGTCCATGTGTGCCCAAAGCATCGTATATAATGATCCCCCGACCTAAATTACTTCGGCCAAAATAATCATTCAATACCGGTGTGTAATATTGGATGAAATTTCGTGCAAATTTGTCCACAACCACATCGGCTGGCGTTACATAACAGGCGATCATGTCGGGATTGCTCCAAGTGAGTTTTCCTTTCCCTAGCACATAAGAAGATTCCATTTTTTTCTGTGCTAATTTCTCTTCGCCGCCTTGTTTATAGGTGATTTTGACTTCCGGTTGAACCAAATTATCAAAAGTCGCTTTTTTGGATGTGAGCACATCACTAGAAAAAGACACACCAATATCATATTCTTCTTCAGATTTGGGTGGCAGTGTTACAGATTGAGAATGAGGATTATCCATCATAGTAGGAACATAAAGTGACACGTCAACAGGAAGGTCAGCATCGGATATATTTTTTATCCCTACTTTCAAAAAAGTTTCCGATTCATAATACCGGTGGAGTGAGCGAAAAATAGGATTATGAGAGATTACAGTTGATGTAATACTCACAACTGCAGGACTGAATTGGAGTGCCAATGAAAATCGGTGGGTCGGTTCAAGATAGGGATGGCTCTCGTAGCCATATTCCACGATTAAACTTTTGAATTTGATGGACAAACCGCCGGATGGGACTAATATTTTCTCATCCCCACTCACATCCTGCTGCACGCCAGCTCTGAAACTCAATCTACTGGCTAAAACATATTCTGCCCCAAAATGATACCTATCTCCATAATCTGCTGCCAGGATTAACCCATCTATTGGCATATAGCTGATTCCAAGTTTAAATGCTTGACCAAGAATGATTTCGGTCGTTTTATCTTCATAGGCAACTTGAGTCCCACCTAGATCATAGAGACCAACGCCCAATTTTAGGTTTTTTAATGGTTGGATGAGGAGCCCAGCATCATATCCTACTCCCGAACTTTTTCCATAGGATGTGCCATCCAACTGCATATCTCTCATGAGATATTTTAAAGTAATTCCGAAGGAAATTTTACGATGTGGTTGAACTCCTATGGCAAGGTTCATTTTATTTTCTGCGTAAAGCAATTCTTTATCATCAAATCCTACGTTAGACCAATCAAAGCCTAAAGCAACCCGATCTGAGAATGGTTTTACAAATCCCATATAGGATTGAGTAATGCCCAGGTCCCCATAAAGATCAGCATAAGTTGTTGTGAATTCTGTTCGGCGGAGTCCCGGTAGCCCGGCTGGATTCCAGGTAATTGTATTGGCATCATCAGCGACAGCGATAAAAGCACCACCCATACTCAATGGGCGGGTTCCAACAAATAATTGGTCATATTGTCCAAACAAGGCTGAGATAATCATCAGAGTTAAAAGGGCCCTTTTCATCGATTCAAGACACCCACAGTTGTTCGGAGCATTGTATCACTTTTTTCTAGAGTAACAATGTAAAGACCACTTGGAACTACTTTTCCATTTGAATCCTTTCCATCCCAGTTCATAACCTGATGCCCCGACTGGCCGGCAACCTCTGGTTTAATGGTTCTTTTCAGTCGTCCAGATAAATTAAAGATTCGTGCCGTCACATCTCCTGGCTCATTCAGGTCATATAAAATATTAGTTTGGGTGAATTCAAATATGGAACCTGCAGGAGAAAAGATCCGTGGCTGGCAAACTACTTTATCCACATCTATTGAATCACTGCCCAACGAATCCAGTGATGTGAAAACACCAAATGTCCCCATACTACCGATCTGAACCTGCATATATGGATTATCATTGATGGTGATACGGGATCCACCCATGTTTATAATTTCCCCCGAGGAAATTCTGCCAATAAAAGGTGTTGCCCCCGAATCAACAAAAGCAGATTCATTATATGCGATCCGAAGAATCCCTGGTTTATTCAGGGCAAGGTTAAGAGGTTCAATATCGTAAAGGTCGGTCATTAAAAAAGTTGAATCAATTGCACTGGGATTTACGCCTTGACCAACAATGGTTAAACTAACATCTCCTGTAACGGCATTTTGGGGGAGAAGGACTGTTGCATTTCCATCCTGACTAATGGATGTGCCACCTAAAGAAGAAATGATCGTTTCCGGCGATTTATAGATGGACGTTTGTGCCATTATATTTTTACGGTCGTCTTGGGCGCCGGATACCTGCACCCGGATAGCTTTCCCGGCATACTCTTCTGGCAGAATAAGAACTCCCGTCCATTCATCTCCATTAAAACTTTGTTTCTCAACGATTAAAGTATCAGCAATCTCATCTCCATCAATATCAGAGTCATCTGGATGCGTGACCAAAACAATAGGATCCACATTTAAGTCCAGATAGAAATCTTCCTTGAATTTGACAATAAGAATGATTTGTTCATCAGACACATAATTTGCTCGGATCGTATCCACGGTTGGTGCTGTAACATCAATATAAAAATAATTAATGCTAGACCAGTCTGAAACTGCATATCCATGGTCAATGGCCCTGACCTTCCAGTTATAGTTCCCTTCAGGGATATTGCGAACAATTTTTTGAAGAACCCAATTTTGTCCTTTCTTGGTCTTTGTGATGGTTCCGATATTGCCAACACCATAATGACCTGTGCTGATGGCGTGTTCATTATTTTCTTCTTCTGAACCGATCTGGATTTGATAACGAAGTCCTAGTTCAGGAGTGGAACCACCACCGGCATTTTCAGGGTCAACCGGTGCAGTCCATGCTAAGGTGACTTTATCATCATTGATCCCAGTATCATCTAAGCCATAGGGCGCATTGGGTGCTTTATTTGGATTTTCCAGGCCTTCAAGATTATCATAAATTCGTGCGGACACATCTGAATTTGACGTAATTCCAGCCAGAAACAGATCCAAGTCGCCATCCGCATCGTAATCGCCAAATTGGGAGAAACTAAATCCTACTGAATCAATATCGATGTCCCCATCGATTGTAAACACACCATCATCTTGGGCATAAAGCCCCGTAAAAGGAATGCTGCCGCCATCTGCGGTGCTGGATAATCCAGATACGAGAAGATCCCAATCGCCATCGGAGTCATAATCGCCCCATGTGGGTCTACCATAATAAACACCGGTCAACATATGTCCACCAGAAACGATAAATGTGTTGATTGCATTGGTCGCAATATAACTGACAAGATCGCCATTGCTATTTAGCCCTGTTAGTGCAAAATCTTCATAACCATCATCATTATAATCAGCAAAATCAATGGCACCTGCAGTCACACCATAGATCTCAGAATTCCAAGTAAGGCTACTTGTTAATTTATAATTCGAATTATTTAAATAAACCCGCAATGCTAAAGATAGAACTGAATCAGAACCGATCGTAATCAAGTCTAAATATCCGTCTAAGTTCAAATCCACCCAATGGGCGATACAGGGAAAAATGGGCACTAGGTCAGTTTGTGTTTCATCAAGGGTAAGGGTCCCAGTATCATTCCGAAATACTTTTAGGTGTTTGCCACCGCTAAAATCAATCCCGCCAATAACAAAATCTAGGTCGCCGTCATTATCGTAATCGCCCCAAGAATGATTATTGGATCCGCCATTGATTCCCATGGTATAACCGTAATAAGATGTGGTTACATTATCTTGGGGATCAAAAATATAGGTCCCGTTCTCCCATTTATAGAAAGCCGTTGCCGGGAATCCCTGAAAATTGATGATTTGGAACCCTGAAAGAGAAAGATCCAAATGGCCATCGTTTGTGTAATCCACCCAGGTGAGATGACCCCCAAAAACTGCTTCAATATTTTGAGTGAGATCCTGGTTTAATAATCCATTTTCATTTTTAAAAATATTTGTAATGCTTCCCCCAGAAAAAACGATACCTGAGAGTGCCAGATCGAGAAGCTCATCTTCGTCATAATCAGCCCAGCCGGCCGTGGAGAAATAGACACCCGGAAGCGATTGGGTTGATGTGACCAGCCTGGAAATAAAAAGCGTGTCTTCTGGAGACCAATTGGATTTATTCCCTGCAGCATCCACAGTCTGTACTGCCCAGTAATAGGTACCATGTGGAATCTCATTGAATTCCCGGACTAAACGCTGCCCCACACTCGTTTGGTTGAATGGGAGGGAAGAAGACATGAGTTCTTTTCCACCGGATGTGGTACCGATCCGAAGATTATATGAAAGGCTCACCGGATCATCTATATCATCTGTTCCTGCACCCCAGGTAAATATAGCGCGGGTGCTTATTGCAAAAGCTGTTAGTGCTGAAGGTGGTTCCGGTGGCTGGTTTTGACCTTCAATGGTATTCAAATAGACATGAGAAAAAGTCAGTGAATCGTATCCGATCCCTGTTGTTCCATTTGCAATAAGATCTGGAATAGCATCTAAATTAATGTCAGCAAATCGAATGGTTCTTGCGCCGGGAATTTCTTTAATTGGAGAGAAAGTTCCATTTCCATTATTCAAATAAACACGTCCAGACATGGAATGGATAGATCCGGCATGATTGGTAACAGAATCTGCACCGGCAATGACAAAATCTTTGAGCCCATCATTGTTATAATCAATGGCATCTATAGTCCCGTAGGCAACACCAAAATCAATTTGATTTGGAATGAGCGAGAATGTGCCGAGGGGTTCGTTCTCCAGGATCCACGTAACCAGTTTTCCTTGAATCTTATTCCATCCGGACATGATCAGATCCAAATCCCCATCTGAGTCTAAATCTGTAAAACGGAATGCACCGGCTTTGAGCCCGCCAACATTTTCAGCCGTGGTGAGTTCTGTTAATCGGCCCGTGGGTTCATTTTTGTAAAAACGGCTTACGGTTGCTGTCTTGTCTGCGGTTTGTCCACAAATGACCAGATCAAGATCGCCATCATTATCATAATCACCCCAAGAACTGCTTCCGTTAAAAAGGTCAGGGAAAATAGTTGTTTGGTCTTTTGTAAGGCTGGTTCCATTGTTGATATAAAGATCATTCAGAATAATATCCTGAGATTCATCCACACCCATAACAAACAAATCCGGGGCACCATCGTTATTCACATCACCCCATTTTCCATCGCTGTAGGTCAGGGAATAATACTCAATACCAGATGTATTAAAATTACCGTTCGTATTGGTCAGGGTTCCTTGAAGAGCGGAGCCCTGTAGAAATGCATCTATCCACCCATCGCGGTTATAATCAATAAGATCGATACCGCCGATCCCACCCACCGGTACGCCAGGCTCTATCCCAGCAATCGTATCAGAATAAGTAACAAAACTATTTTGAGATCCCAGCAATAACTTACCATCCGTCTGGACGTTTATTACGTCAAAGAAAACACCATTCCGAGTTTCATCATAACCAGATAAAATAATATCATTTGTCCCATCATTATTTATATCAGCGATTTGAATAGAATTTGTCAGGGATTTTGGGAGCACATTGGTCAGGGATGTATCCAGAACAAATGGGTCCTGAGCAGATAATAGAGAAAGTCCCGCTCCGGCAATGATTTTAAGCAGGAATCGGTAGTGCTGTTTCATCCGGTTGGATTGGTTATTTGCTGGTAAGAGTCCAGACACCGTCCCAGTCATCTCCGGGCGGGTTTGCCATGAAATGTTCACAACGGGGAATATAAATTCTGCTGGGATTAGTTTTTCGGCCCAGGAACATGTCTTCCAGCGCATCTGAAGCCTTAAAGGCTTCTATGGCCCGCGTCCATTCCTGGTCTTTATAGAGATCGAGCGCCTCATGATAAGCAGGTAAGATCTTTTTATATTTTTCCGGTTCCTTTCCAACTTCAGAGATCAATTCCCAGACTTTCACAGGTTCATTCTTCCCCATGACCACTACATTATCCAAGTCACGGACCACCATGCGATCTTTCACAGGTTCATAGGTACTGTTGGCGATTTGGATATAAACTCCATATTGTTTTGCAGAAGATTCCAATCGAGCGGCCGTATTAACATTGTCGCCCATCATGGTATAATTCATGCGGGCTTTAGAACCCATATTCCCGGTCACCATTTGCCCGGAACTGATGCCGATCCGGTTTTGCATGTGATGAACGATCTCGGGCCAGCGATCCCCTTCTGCCTGCCAGCTCTGACGAAGAATGTCCAGACTTTCCTGCATTTTAATTGCGGTAATACAGGACAAATATTCATGATCTTTGATTTCTATTGGGGCACCATAAAACGCAACAATGGCATCTCCAATATATTTATCCAAGGTCCCATTATTTTCAAGCAATACATCAGTCATATCGGTCAGGTATTGATTCAGAAGAAAAACAAGTTCGCTGGCGGTTAATTTTTCAGAAAAGGCGGAGAAACTCTGAATGTCTGTGAAAAAAGCAGTGTGGTATCCTTCTTCACCACCGAGAGATGGTTCTTCTCCACTTTCATACATTTGATCAATCAATTCTGGCGATACATAGGTCCCGAAAGATTCTTTAAGGAACTGCTTATTCTTTTCTTCCTGGATATAATTGTAGACCGTAATGCCCAAGTAGCCTATTGCCATGGTGGATAAGGGTCCAACCATATCGATCCAGACAAATTTATTTGAGAAGAGCCAAAAAGACAGCCAGGTATAGCCTGCTACCACCACAATTGTAGCCAATCCACCCATGGCAGGACTGAGTGCGGGCACACCAAAAGCAAGAAGAATGCCCAGACCTATAATGACAACAGCAATCCAGCCCTTTGATATTTCATGTATAATTCTGTTATCCAGGATGGTATTGAGGGCATTTGCATGAAGACCCACCATAGGATACCGTGAATCAAAAGGCATGGGATTCAGGTCTGAAGTTCCGGCAGCAGTAAGCCCATAGTAAAGTTTTTTGCCTGTGAATTCAAAAGGTACTATTGACCGTTTATTATCATCCGTACCAACAGCTAAACGTTTTTTCTTCGGGTTGTAATGAAAATACATAGGACGCTGTTCAGCGATCATATTATTTCGATTAAGGTTAGATATGATCAGGAAATTCCGTTCAAGAAGACCCAGGTTGGCACGCGCTTTTTTTAGTGTTTTTTTAGTGGCATCATCGCTTGAACTATTAATAGCATCTTCCAGATCTAGCTGTAACTGTTTAACGGAAGTGAACTCGTAGTCAGCCATGCCGGTTTTTAAGGAAACGGATCCACTGGCGATTAGATTATCAAGTGTAGGGTCATCCGTTTTTGTTGAATCTAAAAATGCATTGGCAATGACATTATTATTCTTGATTTCATCAAACATGAAGGGAGGCAACTTTTTGAATTCTGCAGCAGTTCCATTTGGATTTTGTTTAATCCAATTTTCGGCCATGCTCATGGGTAAGAGTTTTTTTGCAATCCCCATAATATCTTTTTTACCTGTTTTAATAGATGCAACAGCAGGCTTAAACGCTGCCTTAATATTCCCTCCAAACGAGAGGTTGGCAAGTTTCTTGTATTCTGCCATGACATAATTCAGGTATTCAATTTCTTGGAATTCTTTTAATAATCGATATGGGTAGTGCATCATATCAAACTTTCCGGTCTCTTTATCTTTCCATGGCCCAGCCCAGTTGACTACCATTTGGCCTTTTTCATTAATTGGAATATGAATTTCAGACCGCCCAAAATCATCGAGCTCTGGATTGATATCAAAACGCAGGTATTTCCCAGGCTCAATTTCAACACTATCAAATGAAACTTTGTAGTGTCTGAGTGCCATTGCCAAAGATGCTGCAGGAAAAAGTCGATCTCCATAAAGCACCAGCAGAGGGAATCTTCGCTGTAAGCCATCAGGGTCCGGCTCTGATTGAAAAAAGTAAACACCAGCAGATTTTTCAATCAGTACATCTACTGGGGCTTCAATATTGTAAGCACTGAAAATGGTTGAATATTTTTCTCTTTCATTTTCAGGTACCTTTCTGAAATAGTTTTTTTCTTTCATTAATGATAAACGCCGATTCATTACTTCTGTTCTTTTTTTAACTGAATCAGCAGCCTGTGCTTTGGTCTTTGGCTTGAAGCTTTGAGCAAAAATAATATTTCCCGCATTCTCTGCAGCAACAGCGAGATCATTGTCCGGATCTGGAAATCTTTCTTTTATCTGATTCGCAGTAGTATCATTTTCAAAATCAATATCTTTAATATTTAATTCCCGTTCACTCTCTTCAATAAAATAAAAATCAAATAAGAATGCATCCATTCCATGCTCTGCAGCGGTCTTAATAACAGGAAGGTGTTTGTCCCTGCTCCAGGGGCTCCATTTACCAATGGTTGCCAGTGCATCCGTATCTATATCCACCGTGGCAATGTCATCTCGGACTTCTACTAAACCACGATTCTTAAACCTCATATCTAATAGGCTGTTTTCGAAATTATCATAAAGATCAAAAAATGATAGCAGGCAAACCACCGTGGCAACGCCAAAAGCAATCAGGATGTAGGGTAGGTTTTTTTGCATAGTTAGTTTATCTGATAATGTTAGGGGTAATAAAGATAAAAAGTTCGCGCTGTTCTTTTTCGATGGATGTGGATTGAAACATTTTTCCTAGAAGTGGAATCCCACTGAGTATGGGGATAAATTTTTTATTCTCTATAGCATTTTCAGTGATTAACCCGCCAATCACAACTGTATCTCCATCGTTAACGGTTACCTGTGTATTGACAGTGCGTTGTGTGGAACGTGGCTTATCTGTTTTGATCTCGGCAGCAGAGAGCAGTGCTTCCACGCTGGCATCCACCAATAAAGTGATCTTAGATCCGTCGTTGATCCGGGGTGTCACCGACAATTCGATTCCAATACTCTTTTCAGTCACTGTATTGGCGGCACTTAAACCCAAAAGCGAATTTGATGTCGGATCATTTCCCTGCCTATACTGCTCACTAGAGTTTTGGGTATTCACACTCCCTTCAATATAAACGGTCGTTTGAATTGATGTCGTTGCCCGATGATTATCTAGGGTTGTTATGTGTGGACTCGACAGAACTTTTGATTGTCCACGAGCCTGCATAATTTTCCATGCCATTCCAAATTGCAATGGATTTAATGTAGCAATGGTCATATTGCTAAAATTGATTGGTATTAAGGAAGAACTTGTATCTGTTCCTGATCCGCCAAGGCTAAGGGATTGCTGACTAGACCAATCAATTCCGCTGCCGCGGGTTGTGTCCACGGTGGATTCGATGAATTTTACGGCGATATTAACGTTGGGGATCTGTTGATCAAGTTGTTCGATCATATTCATGATATGGGAGATATTTTCCTGGACATCTGAGATAACAACAATATTAGATGAGCCTGAAGAATTCGACGTGACCAGGCGTGTAAATGTTTGTAACGTGCCGCGATTGGACATAACAGCTGACAAAGGCCCTTGAATATCATCCGCATTAATATATTTTAATTTCACGACCACTGTTTCCAGCTCGCCCACCATTGTGGTTTCAGCCCCTTTCACAATAATGATATTTTCCTGAACAAAATAATTGTAGCCATTGGGTTTGAGTATCGCATCTAAGGCTGCCTTTACGGACACATTTTCCAAGTTAGCGGTAATGGTATCCTTTACTGCAGGGCTTATGACAATATTGAGACCTGTAAGTTCGCCGATCAACAGAAGAATATTCTTAATGTCTGAGTTCTTCATATTGATAGACATTTTTTCATTCAAATTATATTCTTCACCTTCTTTAGTTAAGGGAGTAATATTTGAATAATTCTGTCCGTAGATAGACGGGATTGCCAGAAATGATAATAAAAGGATGATGTGTATTTTATGTGCCAACGACTTTAATGATCCTTGTTTTTCCCATGAGGAAGGTGATTTTCTGGTTTTTAATCGATTCAATCCTCAAATTATTTATCAAATCTCCTTCTCGAAATCTTTGCCCGTTAATAATCACAAAAACTTTATCACCCAGTTTTGCAACAGATTCAATTCTTAAATCATCCAAGTCTGAAATTGCTTGGTCTTGGACAAACTCCTTTTTGGTTTCCTGCTTGAGATCGATAGGTTTTTCTTTTACTGGGACAAATGGATTTCTCCCCCAACCTTCTAAAGCTAAAATCTCATCAGAGAGCGGAGCAAAATCAGCTTGGAAAATAATCTGATTTTTCCGTCCTTTTGATGCCTCAAGTTTTGTAGCTCGTGCTTTGATACGCTTCATTCTTTCTTGACTGACACGTGCAGTTTTTGGGCGTTCCTTGACTTCTCGTTTTTCCTCTACTACAGGCTTATCATTATTACGAATAATATAATCGCTGATTGCATATATCAGGGATAATACAAGCCCTGCAATTAAAATTTTTAGTCTTGGGGTCATAAAGGATTACACCTTAAACTAACTCAAAAATGTGTGTATCTAAAATCTTTTTATTTTTATCTGTAATTTTAACTTTCCAAGTTACTTTATTGATTGTTCCCAATTTCCGGTTGGATACGGCATAAATATCTTCCCCATTTTCCTTGCGGATACGAACTTTTGCATTCGTCTCTCCATTCAAGTAACAATAGTGATATATTGTAGTGGACTTATCACTGTTATTTTCCAGAAGGGAATAAGAGCAAGTTTTTCCAATTGCAGGAGAAAGTTTTGATCCAGGATCGATGGAAATATTGTTACCTATGTTCATTCTACATTTACTATAAAAAGTTCGTTCTTTTCGTTGTAAGCGATGGTATTGCTCTTCAAAAGAAGTTGAATCACATTATCATAATTGGAATCATAATCGTCAATCATAAACTTTAAATCATCTAGAATATATGTGCTGTGATTTAATTGTGTAAGAATTGTTTCGGTTATCTTACCTGCGCGCTCTGGAGATAGCTGTTTGGTTTTTTTTTGATTATTATTTTTTGTATTTGACTTTTGGACTATGTTCTTTTTTTGAGTTTGGGTATCAGTTTTTCGTGTTATATCAGATTCTATTATAGGTACTATTGCAGGTTCAAACATCCAGTCAGGAATATTTTCAGGAGCGTCTTCAGGCCTATCCATTATTTTAGTTGATGTCGGTTCCGGCTCTTTAGGTTTAGGGGTTTTTATCTTCGATTTCGGTTTAACCGTCTCGGCCATGTATTTCTTTTTTATAGCTGTCTGGAAATAGGCATAAGAAATAAATTTTATAACCTGTTTCGCTGAATTCCCTTGGGAAATATCTATATTGGATGCAGTGAGTCGATATTGGCTTTCTGTCATATTTTCTAAAAATTTTCCAAAATTCACAAAACTCCCATTGATCTTAATATCAATGGGGATTTTTTCTATGATGATCTCATCTTCACTATCAGGCAAGATGATTGTTTTTTTATCAATGGCTATATTAGATGGCGAATAATTAATTATAGATAATCCATTATTTTTTATCATATTATAAAGTGCATTGGATACATTATCAAAAGATGATTTATCCGGGATTTGGTCGATGACTATCTCAAATTCCTCATTCAGGTTATACCATTCGTCTTGGATATTGATGATCTCCGACTCCATGCGTCTATATTTAGTTCGTTTGGATGAGAGGCTTTTTTGTGATTGTTTAATATCGGAATATTTAACAGCAAGGCTTTGATGAAACACAAAATACCAGATTAAGACCAAAAGCAATACCCCTGATAAAATAGCCACGAAAATATTCCGTTGGTTTTTTAATAATTGATTCATCAAATGATACACTTAATTTCAAATTGTAAGCGGTCAGAGCCCATATTGGCTTGCGAATTTTGAAAGACAACTTTCACGGATTGAAATAATCCAGAATTTTCAAGAGTTGAAATAAAGTTATTGAAATATCGATCCTTTAGGGCTGCGTTTGCTTTTACAACGCCCGCCATCCGGAGGGTTCGTTTATCTTCATCTTCCATTTCCACCAGCTGGACAAGGTCTCTTCCCATTTTTTTAAATTTCTTTACTTCCCATCCTTGTTGATAGCTGACATTATCCATAGTGATTTCCTTAGGCGTGTTATAACTCAGGAATCGTGTTATGGCAAGAATGTGCTGAAAGTATTCCGTATCATAACTCAAAAGTTCTAGTTGCTCTTGCACATTCTTTTTGTTTTTTGTAAGTAGAGTATGCTGTTCCTGAACATAAGCCAGATCACTTGTCTCCCTCTTGAGCGGTTGTATCTTAGAATTAATGGTATTGAAATCGGCTTTTGTTGTTCCAGTGATTCCAATAAGAATCACTAATAAAGCGGCAGCAACCGGAATGCTGATCCTGTTTGCCCACCGGAAAATTTCATTTACTTTTAGGGTTGTGGGCATCACATTCACGGAGCTGGAAAGCGTAAGTCCAGAGCCAATGGCTGCAGTAAGGAGAGTGGGGTGGAATGGGATATTATCTCGTTCATCTTCACTGGGAGAGAATGCAAGATTTCGAATGGGATTCAAAAAATGTGTATTGAGTCCCAAAATTCCTCCAATGAATTTATCCAGATGAAGAATATCACCGGCGGAACCGCTCAACAGTACCTCCGTATTATCAGACATGGTAAAGTTTTTTCGTATACTGTTAATCGTGCGATCAATTTCTTGACGCCAACCATCCAAAACCGGGCGGAAAATATCATCATATTTTCCCGTATCTACTTTTTCCCCTAAGGCACGAATGAATGATTCCGGTACTTGAAATTCATCTCGCTTATCCCATTTTTCGGTAGAATGACCCTGGTCTCTCAATGCATCCGTTAGGCTTTGGATGCCAATGTGGAGTGGTAATAAGACTTGGATCTTTCCCTGAACACATCCAAGAATGAGACTAGTATTTTCACCGATATGAAGGATTAATGTTGTTTTTTTACGGTGCTCGGGGTAATTCCAGATAAAAGCATTGTAAACAGATTGTGCTGTAGGATGCCACCATCGAATCTCCCAGTCCAATTCGTTTAATAAAGCACTGGTTTCCGATAGAGCCGTATTATCACCAATGCCCACATTCACATAATTTGCACCTCCTGGTGCGTGGCCAATAATTGCATCTTCAGCGGGGAAGGGGAGTCCTTTCTTGATGGCCCATTCAATGATCTGTTTTTTATCTTTTTTATTTTGTTTTGGAATTTCAACCAATTTTAGCAACATCTTGTCATTATTAATATTGAGAGAAATTGTATTTTTATCCCGCAATGATTTTGTTGCAGATTTATAAATTTCCATGCGGTCCGACAAACGATCTTCTAAATTATTTAAAGAATTTTCACATGCGATTAAAAACTCGGACGGGTTTTGGGATGGATCAAGGTTTCGCGCCTTTGAAGCAGTTAAATCATAGGACAAAAGGGTTTTGATCCCTTTTTCTTCTTCCAAAAGAACCGATGATATTCGACCGCTGTCAACACTAACACCTAATATTACATTGTCTAATGGAATTTTTTTCCCGGAAATGTATGTTGGATATTTCCCAGGGATTGGCAAAACATCATCTGCAGGCTCATTCGAAAGTTCTGATGTAAATTCTTTAGTAGGTGCTTGATCGGTGACACCCTCATCTGGTTTTGATTCAGCGGGTGTAGCGGAAATAGATTCCGGAGCATCTTTTAGATCTTCTTTTTCAATTATTAACTCGTCTGGAGGTTTGCCTCCGCCAATCCAATCATCTTCTTTCTCTTCCATTTCCACGGGTTGCTGTGTATCTTCTTTTTCGGGTCCGTCTTTTCGAAGAACATCCAAGAGTTTATTAACCGCTATCTCATTATAGTTTTTTTTCTTTTGCTGTAGCAATCCACCGGTACTTACCTTTCCTGAAATGACCCGCTGCACCATTTCTTCGCTGATTTCATTTTTATTCTCGCTCATCATGGTAAGCAGAAGTTGGTGACATAATTGGGTCACCTTGCGCGGATACCCTTGGGTATTTTTATAAATTTTTAAAATAGATTTTTCGGTAAACCAGCTGTCAGGGTTTCCACCGGAAACTTCGATCCGGTGATCGATCATGCCCCTCATATCTTCTAGTGCAATGGGGCCAATCTCGAAATCGAAGGATATACGATCTTCAAAATTTGGATATTTATGGATCATGGCCCCCATTTCTGGCTGACCGAATATGATCAATTGCAGCAACTTAAAATCATCCGTTTCAAAGTTCAATAGGGTCCGAAAAACATCTAACATTTCGCCAGGAAGATTTTGGCCTTCGTCAATGATCAGAACCAGGATTTTACCTTGCTCAACACCAATCTTTAAGAGATAATTCTCAATTATATTCCTGCATTCCTGTACAGATTCCCCAGTGTTACTTACACCGAATAAATTAATAATATATTTCAGGAGGATCAGTTCAGATTCGAACTTGGGGTCCAGAATCAGGTAAAAATCGAAATCATCTGGTTCCGCTTTAAAATTCCGAATCAGTTTTCTGCTGATGGTGGTTTTTCCTACACCAATTCCACCACGGATCACAGATAATCCACGACGCATCCTGATAGCCAGTTCCAACCCTTCTAAGCATTGTCGATGCTGGACAGCAGGAAAAAACAGATCAACATTGGGTGATGTTGAAAATGGGTCTGTTTTTAATCCGATTGAATCAAATAGATTCAATGAAAATTCCCCAGTTTAGCTCGTTACGAAAATGAAATGTAAGTATAAACCATAAAGACTGATGCTGCAATAAGCGCTATGCCAATAAGGATCCTGTTCTTCAGGAAAAATGCATCTGTCATATAAAGTTTATTTGCGTGTCTTTCAGCTTGTAGGATTGTATTGGGTGACACAAGAAGCAACAGCCCAAAAACACCCGACAGGATAGCTGTGACTAAAAATATAATTTTATTCAACGGTTCACTAGCATATGTGTATCCAAGAAAAGCGGATACGCCTAGTAGCACTATGCCAATGGGGATCCTGTTCTTCAGGAAAACAGCATCTGTCATAAACAGGCGGTTGGCTTGCCGTTCGGCTTTTATGATTGCTTCCGGTACAAAGATCAATAACGCACCGAAAACGGCAGAAATCATCCCTATTATCAGGATAATTATCATGGGATCTACCATATTTGAACCTCTGATTTCATTTCGATGAAAATTGGTTTATTCAAAAACCCGTGAAAAAGGGCGCATCTCACCCATTCCTCGATCGATGAATTTAAGGATAAATTAGAGAGAAAGATAACTCTCTTGCCGTCTGGAAATTAATATTCTAAATAGGAACCGGGAACAACGATCGGATCTAGTCCAATATTGAGCCCTGAAAATGTAGGAATATTCCCTCTTGTAATGGATGCATCATTGCCTTGAAAATCTACTGAAGAGTTAGAAATAACTGACCCGGTAATGTCACTGTTTCCTACCAATGAGAAAGAAGAACTATAGTTTAAAATGGCTCCATACACCGTGCTCCCATCCAGCTCAAGGCTATTACCCTTGGATATGATTAATCCATACACCGTAGAATTGTTATATTCGGAACTGCCTTTTGAATACAGTATCACAGGTGCCCCTATACCGGTCCCAATCTGAGAATTTGAAATTGTAAGTGTTCCACTGCAGATCAGGAAAATATTTCCATTGATCGTTGTACTTGAACTGATATTCAAGTTACCATTTACGACAATATAACCGGGTCCGTTCACGGTTGAGCCCGATATGGTTAGATTATTATTGGCCAACAGTTGGCTGTTGGAATAACTGCTTAAATTGATCGTTGTATTAGTAAAGGCTGTGCTACCCATTTTTGAAAGTGTAGGCCCGTCGGTCCAAGATGCGTTACTTATTGTACCGTCATTATTTGATTGAGTCTGCGTATCATTCGCTGTGTTGCCAGTATTTTCCTGAAAATTATAGTACGCCGTTAAACCAGACTCATTCCCAGCAAGAATGGTATCTTTTTTGGCTGCGATCTGGTTGGCGGTGCGTGCCACATTCCAGATCCGGACTTCATCTATTTTACCATTGAAAGTGTAACCATTGCCTGTACCGTTATGATACCGGGAACCGCTCCGGGTACGGCCAATATTAGCGGGATTATGATTCCATAATTGTGAGCCATTTCCACCAGTCATATAATTCCCATCTAAATACATTTTAAGGGCGTTAGTAGAAACAGAAGAACCACCATTAAGCGTCAGTGCTACATGGTGCCACTGATTATTTTGGATAGACGTTGTGTATATCCAAGTACCAGGGGTCCAGTTGCTTTCATTAGATGGACGGTTCCATCCACCAACGTATAATCTTCCGCTATGGATGTAAATATTCAGTCCGCGGGTGCCCCCGCCTACTTCGAAAATCACTTGTCTGGTACTGCTATCTTTATTATTTGTCTTGAACCAGGCTTCAACTGTACGCTGGCCATGAATACCTGAATTGATATCGGAGCTGCTTCCAATCCCAACATAATCACTGCTGTTAAAATTCAGGGCATAATTATTGTAGGCGCCGATAGCCGATGCTGCACTGGTTAAAAGAGCTTCATACTGTGTTATATCCAGCGTTGGGAATGATGGTGGGGAAGAGAGCAGTGTCCCACCCGTCCCTGTGCTTGTATATGTTATCCCGCTGTTTGTGCCGCTATTGGACTCAACATTACCATTGTAGAACATATCTCCGCTAATGGTGCCGTTGGACTCTGTAAAGGTTTGGCTCCCGGAATTATTACCGTAAAACGAAAACAAGAATGCTTCCGGCATTGATGAGATAATCAATCGCAGGTTTCTCTCAACATCATTGATTGTTGCGGTGCTTTTAACGGTTATAAAATGGGAGTGGGGAAGAGCTGTCCCAGCTTCATTGTTCTGGGTGTCAAAAGAGACAGAGTAGTTGCCATTATTAAAGTTCCCCGAGACGTTAGAAATATTCCGTGATGCTTTATAAGACTGCATAGCATGCTCAATCCCAGTCATGGCAAGGTTTCGTGCTTTAATATCAGTCATATAGTAACCGCCGGTACGCGACTCAGTTATTGAAAAGCGGGCCAGATAAAATGCAAACAGGCTTAAAATAATGAAAATACCCATGGTAGATGCCATGATGATCATTCCTGATTCTGAGTTACGTTCGTGGTTCATCTTAATAATCAGTCGTGGTAGCTCATTTTTGAACCAAACCTAAAATTATGTGGATACACAAAAGATGTTAGTGAAAGTGTATCTATATCATTTATAAATGTTAAATCCAGTTTTGAAAGATGGACAGTTTTTGCTTGGGTAGCTGTTAATCCTCCTGAAGACGGTGAGACAACATTGAAATTATTATCATAGAAGGTAAATCCGTTTGACTGGGAATATCCTAAAGAATTGGATAGCGAGTAATAGCTTCCTGTACCTATTCTAAAGTTAAAAAATTCTGGAGAACTGGTCTGGAAATCTTTCAGATCGCCTTTTCCATTCTTTACGTAAAGGCTGTTCTGATCTGAAAGAATAAAATCAGCTGACGATGATTGACCCTGTGTGTCTCTCATCAGTCTCCAGAAGGCGGATCTTGCTTCACTCACAAAACCCTGGCGATTAGTTTCTTTAACAAATATATCTGCACCCTGGAAAAGCATGGTGGCCGCCATGGACCCAATGATGCCCACTGACACAATGACAATTATCATTTCAATTAATGTAAATCCTTTTTGTGATGAGCTCATCGTTTTATAACCCGGGGCTAATAATCATGGTATCGGTCATGGCAGAGAGTGTCTTGTGGGATACTCTTACCATAATGCTTTTATAGTCTGTCTGGTTGGATTGGGCCGTGTGAAACCCTGAAGACGCAGACACGTATGCGACAGCAACAGAAATGCCGAATGCAGGGTGTTCGCTGACTTCATTAATGGTATACTGATGAAAATCATCAATATCGTCAAAATGTATAATGGCGGTTTCTCCAGAGTCTTTCCCTAGGGAAGCAGACCAGGGAGCTGCACTATTCTCATCATACCCACGGGCCCGGATCTGGTTCTCCATACTGTTCAGTATAACACTCTGTACAGTCCTTAATTCAGAATGTGCTCTGACAGTTTTTCCTGTGTTCAGT
>Ga0209709_10001276_pt1 | contig 23392 bp, 14 predicted proteins | sample ArcticOcean_MG_C_2_FD_187435 | JGI IMG/M metagenome (GOLD analysis project Ga0209709, IMG submission 187435) | Marine microbial communities from western Arctic Ocean - ArcticOcean_MG_CB4_136 (SPAdes) (version 2) | ecosystem: Environmental > Aquatic > Marine > Oceanic | place: Arctic Ocean...
TTCTCCGCCGCCGCCGCCGCCGCCGCCGCCGCCTCCGCCGCCTCCCCCAAATCCGCTCCCTCCGCCGCCGCCATCACCTTCGCCGCCTCCTTCAAGGCAACAGCCGCCGTCTCCAACTCCAACTCTTGGTTTATCGTATTATTCATATATATATATATACTAAATATTTAAGTTTCTTCTTTTTTTATAATTTATTCTATAATTATTGTTTTATTTATTTTTTGATTTATTGTTTTATTCAAATTGACGATAGTTATTTTAGACCAATTGAATAAATAAAATAATTATGAAAAATGTTATTTATGATTAATGATTTTAAAAGAAAAATTTTTTGAAATTAATATAATATAAAACGGCTAAATATGAAAATATACCACATATTATTATTATTAACCAAATAGGACAAACGGTTTTATTTTTATAACCTACGCCAAATTCTCGTGGTTTACCATTTTTATCAAATACCAAAGATGGTTTTGTAAATATTATTATTATAAAAAGTATTACAAATATAATAATTGATACTAATGCTATATTATCTCTAACAAATCTTGAAAACATATTAATATTATATAAAATAAATATAATATTAATTATAAATAAACCTTTATTTTTAAAAAATATTTTTAGCCGTGACAAGTTGTTGTGTAAGAATTCCCATAAACGGAATCATATCAAGCCTTCAATTATTTAATTCTTTATTAAGTAAATTATCGCTAATAGTTGACATAACAAAGTTCCCTAGATTACCCGGTTGATAATTATATTTATATTCAGAAAAAGAAATTTACCAACCTTTTTTAAAATAATTCTATACAAAGCGGTTCATATCACGTTATTCTTAACCATAAAGGAGTTAGATAATAAATATTTTCTGAACGTAGATAATTAATTCCCAATATAGTAATTATCTTTATGCATATGTTAAATTAGAGGAATAACAAGAGCAGCAACCATGGCAACACGACGATGCATTACTTCAGCTTCACGTGTAAATTTAACTTTATTTTCACGTTTATGTTTTAAAATTTTTAATGGATCAAAATTAAGAAGTGGCTGTGTTCAACCTACATATCTAAAAGATTTAACATTTGGTACTACATTCATAACCGCAATAGCATTTGGGTTAATTAATATAATCATGCCAAATACCATATATATATATTTAATAAAAATAGTAAATTATATGCTTAAATATATTTAATAATATTCATTATCACTATCTATATCATCGTCGTCGGGCATATTAGTCATATTGTATTCTTCATCTTCAATTTCATTTTTTCTTCTATCTAGTTCTTCTTCGTCTATTTTATAAATTTCTTTATTCATTTCAGTTATGTTATTATTTTGTTTTAATTTATATTCTTTTAATGCTTGCTTTTCTATTTTCTCTCTTTCATCATCATAATTAGATGCTACATATTGTGTTAAGCCTTTTTGTAAGCCAGCGCTCCAACTTTCTAATTTATTATTTTTGAATATATTTTCGACCTCTCTCTCTTCGTCTGTTAAATCCTTTAAATATTGTGTAATTAAATCTTTTTCTTTTTCTTTTGCATATGAAATTTTTTCTTTAACTTTTTTGTAGGAATTATTTGTTAAATCTAAATGGTTATTCATAATATTTAAAAATTCATAAATATAATTTATTATAACATTATTAGCTTCTTCTTCTTTATAATCTTCTTCTTGTTCTATTTCCAAAATAAATTCGTCATTTTTTGTAATGTTTATAAGTTCATTAAAAATACTATAAAAAATATATGTATAAAAATATGAGATAAACTCTTTATCAAAAATGCTTGGTATTAAAAATTTTTCTTTACTATTACTAACTTCTAAAGGAGCAATATATTTACAATATTTCATTAGTTTAATAAATATATTTGATTTATTTTTTATTAATCTAAAAATAATATCTAAACCAGGGACAATAGGTAAATTATTTAATTTTTTATAATAATTTTCTAAAATATTAAGTATATCTTTATTATGTGTATCGGATAATAACCAATGTGAAGGAATTTTTTTAAATTCAACTTGTTTATTTAAAATTATATTAGGAAATATGTTAACTAAATTTTCTAAATAGTTAATATAAAATTGACAATTATCAACATTAATTTCAAAATTTAAAAATTTTTCAATATTATTGCGTAATATTTTGTTCATGTTTGGTATTTTTTTTATAAAATTTAGTAATGAATTTTTCATTAAAATGTTTGTTTTTGCTAAATAATTTTTAGTACTATCTAATTCTTTTTCGTCAACATTATTTATATCAAATCTATCAAATAATATATTTAATTTTTCAAATAATATCTCGTCATTTTTTTTTTCAATTGGTGATTCTAAATAATTATTAATAATAGTTCTTAATAATTCAATATTATTTATAATAGGATAATTATGATTAGAAGTAAATATATTTTGTTTATTTATAATATTTAGCAAATCGTCTAATGAAGATTTATTATATATTTTTCCGAGAGCTTTTAATGATTCTATAATTTCTATTATATCTTTTGTTTCGTCATATTCACTTGGTTTATCCATACAAATACTTTTTAATTCATCATCAATTGGTAAATTATTTCCAAAGTTGCAATAATAAATAAATGATTTATATATTGTTTCTTCATTAAAATCAGATTTTACAAATGGTAATATTACTTTAGTATTTTCAACATGATATAAAATAGAGGATTTATTTAAAATATTGATATTATGTATTATTTTATTATAGTATTCAACCAATTTGCTATTTTCCAAAATACTTTTATCATTACTAATGAAATAATTTATAGTGTTAATAGTTGAATTACAACAAGCATTTTCTAAAAACGGATCTCCTGCTGAATTTTCTAATAAACCGGTATTAACATCTACTATTTTTTGAATACTTTCAATTATAGTATTACTTAAATATATGTTTTTTGAAAGTAATGTTTCTAATATTATATTTTTTTTACCCTTTCTATAAGTTTCTAATAATTCATCTTTAAACATATCAGATAAAGGTAAGTTATTTTCTTTTGAAATTTTTAAACTATATAAAGCAGGTATAAAATTTTGCCACTTTGCAATTGATAATTCATTCGGTATAAATTCTTCTTTATTTAATATTATATATTCTCTTTTCTTTTGAGAAAGTTCTATTATAGTTTTATCATTAATTATATATTTTTCTATTAATGCTTCTATTTTTTTTGCAATATTTGCTTCTGAAACTTTTAATATTGTATTCCAAGGTTTAATGGAACTTTTTATTTTGCATGCAATACACGAAATATAAATTACTGTAGTTTTATCTTGATCTCCGTCTAAAGGATATCCGGAAAATGATTTAATACAACCCGGGAAAGTTTTTTTGGTTTTAAAACTTGGAATATTTATTTGAATAGCAACAATTAAATAACATAATGTTAATAAAAGCAACAATTGATTATATGTATCAACATAAGATGGTAATCCTTTCGTTTTTGTATCTTTTTTTGCTATTTTTTCTAATAATTTTTCATATTGTTCTTTAGATGGAATATTAACAGAGTGTGTTGTTATAACATTATTAATAATAAATTGAATTTGTGATTCAAGATTAATTGTAATCATTTCTGACATAGATTTAATTATATTAGTAATTGTTTTAATGTCTGGATTACTAGATACATTTGTTTTTGATAAATTAATATTATATTCATTTTGTAAAAAATCCTTGGTATTTAATTTAAATCCTTGTTCATCGTATCCTTCATCGGTTGAAAAATCTATATTTTTTATTATATATCCACTATATTTATCAACCCAATAATTATTATCATCACTAATTGTTCCTTGTTCGGCACAAACAGTATCTAATTCTTTAATATAATCTTGTTTGTTTGAAAATGCATTTGCTAATTTTAATAAAAATCTAGGAAATAATTTAATTCCGCTTTTATTGCAATATAACCAATTTTTTTCTTCTTCATAAAAAGATTCTCTTGTAAATTTAAGACAAAATTTTTTTATATATTCTTGACGTTTAACAAAATCAGATATACCTAATACGGTGTCTTTTAATTTTTCATAAGGCGAAGATAATATATTATCTGGAAGTTCAATATAATTATTTAATATTATATTATTAACGTATTCATCTTTTTTATTTTTTATATGAATTATATTTTTTAGATATTTTTTTGCATTTTCATGGTTATCATTCAGTTTTCCTTTTATTTCTTCAACGCTTAAGTTATATTTTGCCTGGAAACTATCTAATATTTTGTCTATATCTTCTTTAAAATTTTTCTTTTCTAATTTGGAAGAATCCATACATTTATCATCTAACGAAATACATTCTTTATTGATATCACATAAAATTTTATTAGAATCAATATAAAAATCATTTTTAAATTTTTCATCATGATTCCATTGAGAATCCTGCCGAATATAAATATAATTTTTTTTGGTTTTTTTATCAATAAATATAGCATAATCACCATCTAAAACTTCTTTTTTTTCTTCTATAATTGCTCTTGCTTCTCTTAATGCATTTTTTTTTGTAACATTCATAATATCCATGATTTTTTCGGTCAAAAATTCAAAAAAATGTTTAGTATCCATTGTGGTTTTTTCTTTACCATATTCATTAACTAAACTATAAATAGTATTGTCGTATATAGCATCAAAAAATATTTGTTTTGAATTATCATTTTCCATACTCTCCATCGATGTATATTTTTTAGATAAATAGTATTTTTCACATTTTTCTTCTTCTTCTGGAGAGATTTCATGTTCTTTTGATTGTTTTGATTGTTTAATAAAATTATCTAATAAATTTGAAACTATTAAATCCATTATAGTTTTATTTAGAGTGCTAATAAAAAACTTACCACCATCTATATTAATAAAAGAATTAATTAATTCTGAACTATTATTAAAAAATTCAGGGTCAACTTTGTAATTATCATAAAGTTCATCTTTTAGTTCACCTGTTATAATATCAAAATTAAATTTATAGTTTTCTTTTAAATTTAGATTTTCTTTATTAAGTATATTAATTAATTTATTTAATAATTCTTTACTTGTATTATATTCTTTTTTATAATTTTCTATATTTTCATTAAAGAGTTTATTAATAATATTAAAATCTTTCTTATTTAAATTATACATATCAATATTTAAAGTTTGAATATCTTGAATTAATGATTTATAATTAACATATTTATTGGTTTCAGATAAATATTTTATTGCACTACTATTAGTAGGAATAAAAGATTCTAATAATAAATTTAATTTTTCATTTGCACTATGAGATGAATTATCTTCAATTGAAAAATTACAAATATGTTCTAAAAATTTATTATCATGTATTGTATTATGTGTATTAATATATTCACCAAACTTTGATTCATCTAATATAAATTTATTGATATAAGTATCGTTATTTAATAGTTCAAAATAATTTAAAAAATTAATATTTAGATTTGATTTATTATAAATATTTGTGTATTCTAGATTAATTTTTGAAAAATTAAGTATTGGCAAAGGCAAAGTAATAAAAGATATTATAATAATTTTTTCGTTAGGTGTTAAATCTTTAAAGTTATAAATCCGTTTATTATTAATATAATCAGTTTGTAACATTTTTTGTCCTTCATTAAATATTTCACTAGAGAATCTAGATTTATCTATTAAATTATCATTTATACAATAACTATAAAAGTCGTCATATATGTCATTTATTGTGTGTAATTGAGTATTTACATTTAAAGAATTAAAATTTATACTATTAAAATCAGAGGTATATTTATTGCTGGTATTATTATAAACATTTAATAAATTATTTATATATGCAGTGTAGTCATTTATTTTATCTTTTGAACTATTGCTAGTCCATTTATAAATAACTGAATTTAAATTTTCAATAAATTCTCCCATTTTTATTTTATTTATAAAATCTTCTTCATAATCATCTGATTCTTCATTATATATTAAATTTTTTGAATTATAAACAACCGGTATTAACCAATATAATTTTTTATTTAAATTGAAAATTGCTTCTTTTAAAGGTTTATAAAATTCTCCTTTTTCACTTGGTATATTAGGATTATTATTTTCATCAAAATCAGAATATAAGTTTCTAAGTTCTTTGTATCTATTTAATTCTAAATTAATATTACTAATTAACTCTTCGTTTCTTTCTTCTTGTTTATGTATATTTAAAACACTATCCATATAATCGTTTAGTTGTGTTTCTAAAGTGTATCTTTTTTCGCTATCAGGTACATTTACACTGTGATACATTTCTTGATATTCATCTTCTAATTCAAAGTTATCTAGTAATATTTCATTTAATTTTTCTTCATCAAAATGTTTAATTAAGTCATAATCTAAATCATCTATATTTTCTAAATTAAGAAAATCAGGAGAAATATCTTCAATTTCTTTTTCTTCTTCGGGCATAAAAGTAGCTAATGATTCTTTTGAATCTTTAATGATTATTTTTTCAATATTTAAATTTTCAGGAATACCAGAATAAGCAAAATCAATGTAAATAACTTCACCATTAGGAATTAACGTAATTTCAATCATATCTTCTTCAATATTTGTTACAATTCCATTAAGTATTTTCGGTAAAGGTCCGCCAAAAGTAATTGATATACTATTATTAACACTTATATTATTTTGAATTATATAACTAGAACTTTCTTCTCTATGAAGTAAAATAATATTATCAATTGATTCTTCTAATAGTTTTCCATCTTCAGAAATATCAAGTGTTGTAATAGTATCTTCATTTAATAATGTAATTTTTGAAGAATTTATAAAATTTATGTAAAATATTTTTTCATGAAAATCTGAATTGCTAGGTGAATCTATTTGAATAATATCTCCATATTGTAAATTATATTTTTCGGTTTCCATTATAATTATATTATATTATATTTATAATAGAAAATTTATGTAAAAGTTTAATTTAAATTTATTTTTTAATTTATTTTTAAACAAGTTAAAGATATTTTACGAATATAAATTAGTATACATTATGTCACAAGAACAAATCACACGACAATTAAATTTAGAACCCGTTCTAAATGTTAATAATATTATTTATAATCAAAAAAAATATACATTTAATAATAATGAATATACAATAATTAAATATAAAAAAGACATTTTAAAATCATATTTAGATATTGCTCACGATACAAATGCCAATACCGACATGGAAGCAAAGAAAGTTTTATTGGATAGTTATGATAATTTATCTAAATATAGGTCTGTGATAGTAAGAAATAATAAAGTTCTAGCATTTAGCCCAGAGAAATCATTGAAGTTTGATATTTTTAATAAAAAATATACAAATACCGATGAATGTTGGCTGGAAGATTTTGTAGATGGAACTATGATAAATGTATTTTTTGATAATATAAATAATACTTGGGAAATTGCAACCAGGTCAACTGTAGGTGGAAATATTGTATTTTTTAATGATATTAAAAATTATAGTTTTTTTAACTCTAATCAATTTGAACATTATAATAATATTACATTCAGGAGTATGTTTTTTGAAAGTTGTAATGCTTGTAAGTTTGATTTAAATAGTTTAAATACTAAGTATTGTTATTCATTTGTTATGCAACACCCATTTAATCGTATAGTAACACCGGTTCATGCGCCCGTTATTTATTTGGTAAAAGTATATGAAATTGATAATACTAATTTTCCAATAGTTAATATTAAAGAAAAAAATATACCAGAATTAATTAATGAATCACCATATATATTTGTGAATACAAGTGTCCAATTTATAAATAAATATCCACTAGAATCATCTCTACAAGAATTATATACACATTATAATAATAAATTAGCACCATTTCATTGTCTTGGTTCAATTATTTATAATAAAGATGGAACAAGAACAAAAATTAGAAATGTTAATTATGAAGAAGTTCGAAAATTAAGGGGAAATCAACCTAAATTACAATTTAATTATTTATCTTTAAAAAAAGAGAATAAAATTAACGAATTTTTACATTATTATCCAGAACATGTCTTATTATTTAATAAATTTAAACTATTGATGTTTGAATATACGAATGAATTATTTATAAATTATATTAATTGTTTTATTAAAAAACAGATGCATTTAAAAGAATATCCATTTCAATATAAAAATCATATGTATCATATTCATCAAAAATATATTAATGATTTAAAACCTAATAATAAAGTCGTAGATAAAAAAGTTGTAATTGATTATGTTAATACTTTACATGAAGCACAACAAATGTTTGTAATTAATTATAAATACAATTCTACTAATGAAAATACCAATGAAAATACCAATGAAAATACTAATGAAAATACCAATGAAAATACTAATGAAAATACCAATGAAAATACTAATGAAAATACTAATGAAAATACCAATGAAAATACCAATGAAAATACTAATGAAAATACTAATGAAAATACTATGGAAACCGATGAATAAATTTAATCACAATCAAAGTGTAATTCATTTAAAAAACTTATTATATTATTATTATTATTATTATTATATATAATATTTGGCGGTGATGAATAATTAGGTGATGAATAATTAGGTGATGAATAATTATGTGATGAATAATTAGGTGATGAATAATTATGTGATGAATAATTAGGTGATGAATAATTATGTGATGAATAATTAGGTGATGAATAATTATGTGATGAATAATTAGGATTATATTCATTGTCAGAAGACATATTGTTTATTATTGGTATTGGTTCACTAGTTAGTATATTGGATAAATCAATATGATATTTGGAAGAAGATATATATGGTGGAGTAGAAATATATATTTTTTTGTTTTGAATTTCAACCTGATTATCATTAGAAAAATTATTACAAATATTTCCCATATTATAAATTATTATATATTATAATTTATAATTTATTTTTAATTATCTGTAAAATATTCTTTTATAGAATTTAATAGTAAAATATTGTTATTAACTGAATCTTCAATCATAATTAATATTTCATCTTTGGATATTAAATTTTTGAAGCTTATTTTAATAAAACTATTATTATCATGTGGATGTTTTTTTAAGAATCCTACATAATTAATAACTTTATCTTCATTAAAGTATTTAGTATATAAATAATATTCAATAATTTTACCAATAGTATAGTCTTCATTTTCGAGAGTAATAATATAACAATTGTCTAATGTATCAGTTGCATCATATATAAGATCATTATTATTTTTTAAAGATTCTAATGTAATATATAGTTTTTTTATGATTATACTAATTCCCAATTCTAATAATTTATAATTAGAATAAATACCTATAGTTTCAATTACGAAATCAAAACTATTTTCAATAAATAATCTTTTAGCATCTAAAAGCATCCAATCATTTTTTATAAACTCTATTTCTTCTTTTGTATTACTATCTTTTAAACTAGCTTCTTTAGCACCCCATGCATCTTTTATTTTAACAGGGTCTAAAGTATTACCATATGCGCAAGTGCTTACAACATTAAATGTTCCGTCTACTTTAGCACAACTAATTGTTAATTTTGCTTCAAATTTTAGTTGTTCTGGTTCGCTTGTATCACTTAATTTAGGACGTAATCTAATTAAATCAATATAGTCACCGGTAATATCATTTGGTGGAAATAGTTGTTTTACTTCACTTGCATCAAGATATTTTTCTGATTCCATATTTTTAATTTTAAAATCTTCAGTTGTAGCATAGCAAATTGTATTTGTGTGATTAATTTTATCTAATTCTACTAAGTAATTATGGAAAGGAAAATCATAAACATTATCTATATGGATTGGAATGCTACTAATTCTTTGTTTTATAAGTTCATTATTTAAACGCGATTTATTAATTTTAATATTAACATTATTTTCATCATACGGACTTGTTTTAAAAACTACACATGGAATATCAGATAATAGTATTCTTCTAATTGCATTTGCATAACTGACATTAATATTACTTAATGTAAATTTTAAAGTATTATTATTTTCATCCACATTGCTTATTTTTGGTAATGATGCCATTATATTTATAATATGAAATTTATTTATTATATTTTTTCAATTTTTAATTTAAATATAATAAATATTTAGTTTAAATATAATAAATATTTAGTTTAAATATAAATATAAAAAAATTTTTAAAAATATATTAATATATGGGTTCAGTTTTATATTATAGTAATTATTGTGATAATTCAAAAAAATTATTAGCATATTTATCGAAATCATCAGTTAAAAATAATTTGCATTATATTTGTATTGATAAGCGAATTCAAAAAAATAATGCAAATTATATAATATTAGAAAATAATCAAGAATTATTATTACCAAATACTATAAATGCTGTTCCAGCGTTAATGATATTAAATGGCGAGTATAAAGTTTTATTTGGTGATAATATTTTGAGTTATTTAAAACCAGTTGAACAAGTTAAGCTTCAAGAAGCAACAAATTTTAACGGAGAACCATCCGCCTTTTGTATGGATGATGGATTAGCTGGCGTCCATTCAGATAATTTTAGTTTTTTGGATCAAGGAAACGATGAACTTTCTGCTAAAGGAGAAGGGGGATTGAGACAACTATATAATTATGCAACTGTTAATTTTCAAGAAAAAATAGAAACACCCGAAGAAAATTATACACCAGATAAAGTAGATGAAGATAGTTTAAAAAATTATCAAGATACAAGAAATCAGATTAATTAAAATATTTAAATATAAATTATAATATATATTTAAATATAATCTATAAATTAATTTCATATAGAATATGAACGATTCAAATACCATAGAAACGCCTTATTTAATGGAGTTTTCTAAAATTATTAAGGATTTATTAAATGATTTAATAAATACATTTCCGGACAAAACAGAAAATATAATATTAAAAGATCCTGATATGGTTAAAATTATGAAATATAAATTTGATAAAACAGACGAAGAAGAAAAAGAAGAAAAGGGAGAAAAAGAGTTAGATAATGAAAAAGAATTTATATCAAGTGTAAGAGTTTTATTTAACTATTGTAAAAATATTTTTCCTTTAAAATTTTTTGATATATTATATCAAAATGAAGAAATATTTTCAGATAATGAATTATTTTTATTGCCAAATATAAATTTTGCAGAATTATATTTTGATACAACTAGTAACCAAACTAAAGAAACATTATGGAAATATATGCAGTTAATTTTATTTTCAATTATAACAAATATTCAAGATAAATCATCATTTGGAAATAATGAAAAATTATTTGAAGCAATAAATACTAATGAATTTAAAAATAAATTAGAAGATACTGTTAAATCTATGGAAAATTTATTTTCTCAAGACGAAGAAACCGATTTATCTGATAATAATCCTTTTGAAAATATATTTGGTTCAATGAATATTGATCCTTCAAATATTAATAATTTACCGGACACTGATACTATACATGATCATATTAATAACTTAATTAATGGTAAATTAGGTAATTTAGCTAAAGAATTAGCCGAAGAAACTACTAAAGATTTGGATATAGATGTTAATAATGTAACCGATGTTAATGATTTATTTAAAAATTTATTTAAGAATCCAGGTAAGTTAATGGGAATTGTTAATAAAATTAGCGGTAAATTAGATGAAAAAATGAAAGATGGTTCATTAAAAGAAAGCGAAATATTAGAAGAAGCATCAGAAATATTTAAAAATATGCAAGACATGCCTGGTATGGGAAATTTTAAAGATATATTTAAATCTATGAATTTGGATCAATTTATGCCAAAAGGTGGTAAATTTAATAATAATGCCTTTCAAAATATGATGGACCAAAATATTAAAACGTCTAAAACAAAAGAGAGAATGCGCAAAAAAGCAGAGGAAAATAAAAGTAAACAAACAGTTAATTCTGAAAATTATTCTTCAACTAATATAAATGAACCTAAAAATTTAAATGACATAAATAATAATTTGATGTCATTAATGCAAGAAATGCAGAATCAAAATGGTAATATAGATGAAATATTAAAAAAACAAAATTTAACTAGTGAAAATATACCCGTAAAAAGAAAAAATAATAAGAAGAAAAATAAAGGAAAAAAAAAATAAGATAAATATTTATTCAATTTTTTCATAATAAAAAATTGAATAGTTTTAACATTTTTTCATATTTATTAAATTTTAAAAATGGAAGATTTGTTGCAAAAAGTTGAAAAATTGGAAATACAAATCTTTGATCTACTTATTGAAAAATATATTATAGATTTAAAGAAAAATGGCTATGTAGTCATTCCTAATGTTATTAGCGATGAAGAAGTTACTATTGCAAAGGAGCTATTTTATAAATGGAAAAATACTATAGTTAATCACGACAAGATACATTCGCTTATTGATCCCCATGGTATTTATAAATTTCATCAAGTTGGCCACCAACAGCATGCTTGGTATTTAAGAACTAGAAAAAATATTATTAATATTTTTAAGAAATTATGGAATACAGATGATTTAATTGTATCTTTTGATGGTTCTTGTTATATTCCTAAAGAATTTTCAAAAAAAGATAATATTTGGACCCATACTGATCAGGCAGCAGATTCTAAAGGATTGCAATGTTATCAGAGTTTTATTAGTTTAACAAAAAACAGCGAGAGAACTATAGTTTTATACAAAACTAGTCATTTATTACACGAGGAGTATTTTAAAGAAAAAAATATTACTAGTTCAAAAAATTGGAATCTTATTGATCAAACATATTTAGAAAAAATTAAATATGCTAAAAGAGTCTTAAATGTTAATCCTGGAGATTTAGTTATTTGGGATTCAAGAACATTTCATCAAAATCAATATGGAAAATCTAATACCGAAGAGAGAATAGTTCAATATTTATGTTATTTACCAAAATCTCATAATAAAAATACAAAAAGTCAAATACTTAAACGTAGAAAATATTTTCAAGAATTAAGAACTACTTCACATTGGCCTTGTCCCTTAAATGTAAATAGTTTGCAACCTCAAACTTATGGTGATAATTCTAGACTTATTAATTATGAATTACTTATTAAACCTGATTTGACAAATTATATGAGTATGATTGAAAAATTTATTTAAAGTGGAATTATTTAATAAAAATAATTATGAATATATATATATAAATGAATACAGATAATAATAAACAAGAACATAAAACTAAATTTTGGATTTATGATCCTTATGTTTTATTTGATACAAGTAAAATTTTTGATTTATGGCCCATTGAATCAATGAGCAGAGAAGAAAAATTAAATGCTATTAGTAAATTTGTTATATACACTTCTTTTTTTGGTGTTTTTTTATTTAGAAGTGTTAAACTTTTATTAACCGGCGTAATTACTTTAGTAATATTAGTTGGTACTTATTTTATTTTAAATAATAAAGAAAATAAAAAAATTAAAGAAGGATTTAGTGATCAAAATTTATACGAAAAATTTAAAGATAATTATACTAATCCAGATATTAAAAATCCTATTATGAATGTCTTATTGCCGGAAATTCAACAAAACCCGGAGAGATTACCTGCTGCGCCATCATATAATAAAACAGTCGAAGAAAAGATTAATAATTCAACTAAAGAATTAATTAAAAAAAATTTTAATGATCAATCAGTTGAAGATAAATTATTTAATGATTTAGGAGATAAATTTCAATTTGAGCAATCTATGAGACAATTTTATAGCACCGCAAATACTAGAGTTGCCAATAATCAAAAAGATTTCGCACAATTTTGTTATGGAAATATGGCTTCGTGTAAAGATGGTGATACCGAGCAATGTTTAAAAGGTAATTATAGACATATTAATATGTAATTTAATATATTATTAAATAATTTAATATTTTATTAAAAATAATATATTAAATTATTATATATGTCTGCTACAACAAGTTATCCATATACATTTGATTCTATTTCAAGAATAGGTAATGATAATGTTGCTATTGACCAAAGAAATATTCAAAATATGAATAATGCTAATTATAGATTAGAAAATTTTTATCCTAATTGTCCTATGAGCGCTGCTATTGATTTCGCCACTAAACAACCTCAAGTTTTTTATAAAGGTTCTCACGAAGGCGGAGTTAAAGGATGTGAAATGGATGCTAATAACGAATTAAAATATACGCATATTACCAAACCTGCTTGTAAATTAACATTAACAAGCAGACCTTTTTTAACTGTGCCATATTTAGGACGAGGTGTAGGTGATAGTGATACTGAATTTATGTTAAGAGCCGGAGAGAATGCTTTAAATAAAAAAACTGTTAATCCATTAATGGAAAATGATTTTAGCGAACATAAAAATTATCCATTAATTGAATCACTTCAAAATACAGTTAACAATTCTGCTTATAAAATAGAAGAAGATGCTATGTCCGGATGGAATCGTGCTGGTATTTCTGCCCGTAATTTTGCAAGAGACCAAGCAAAAAAATAGAAGTCTCCCTAACCATTTAAAACTATTTCTAAAAAAATAATATAATAATATTTAATTTTAATATTATATTATGGATACACTCAATTATGATTTTTTATGCACTTATCATTTAATAGAAAATAATGATAATCTCTCTTCTATATGTTATCAAAATCAATTATTGCAATCTTTTAAATTAAATAATTATGATTCTCAAATAATAGATGATAATATTCTAAAATTATTTAATATTTTAAACGACAATGAAGAAATTATAGAAATATTAGATATTCTCTCAAACCAAATACAAATATTTCAATTTTTAAAACAAAACAACCAAAAATTAGATAATTCATTAATATTTCAAATGCTTTTTTCATATGATTTTTTTTACCTATTTCATAACTCATTAATTCACTATAAAACTAATAAATCTCTTAATAAACCCTGTTTTTCCGAATTAAAACAGTTTATCTCTCTTAAATAATATATATTATTAAAAACTACTTAAAGAAAAATACCCTAAAATACCCTATTTTTGTTTTGTTACCATATTACATATCAAAAATTTTATTATTAAAAAGTGTGTTTTTTTGGAATTTTCTATTTGTGAAATTTTTTTTGAAAAAGGACATTTATTTTTGTCCATTTTTTATATATTTTTAACCTTTTGGAATTTTACTAAAATAACCTTCTTTTTCACTTTTTAAAGCATTATCATTTAATATTACTTTAATTTTATAAAATTAATTTGTTACCATAAATAAAATTTACAAAAAAAAACAAGTTAGAGAGTTTTTTGTTACTATATTATACTTATAATGGCTGACAAAATGGCTGACAAAAAAGTAGTAAAAAATAGTAATAAACGGATATGTGAATTATGTAACTATACAACGTTTCGTTCTGATAATTATAAAAATCATTTGTTAACCGCAAAACATAAAAAAATGGAAATATCCAAAAACGGACTTAATTTGGCTGACAAAAAACTAGTAAAAGCAGTAAAACTAGTAAAAGTAGCAAATGTAGAAAATGTAGAAAATGTAGAAAGTGTAGAAAGTGTAGAAAATGAAGAATTTGTATGTATTTGTGGGAAATCTTATAAACATAGACAAAGTTTATTCAAACATCAACAAAAATGTAATATCAATGAACCTATATGTGAAGAAACACAAAAATCAGGAGTATCAGATGAATTAGTATGTCAGTTAGTAAAAGATAATACAGAAATGAAAAAATTATTTGGAGATTTAGTAAATGTTATAAAAGATAAAGATAAACAATTAGAAAATGTAGTAAAAGAAAATACTGAATTAACTAAAAAAATTGCTAATAGTAATTTAGGAGGTCATCATAATAATACAATTAACAATAATCAACAATTCAATATTAATATGTTTTTAAATAAACAGTGTAAAGATGCAATTAATATGACAGATTTTATAAAATCTATACAAGTATCACTAGAACAATTAGATTATACAAAGGTAAATGGTTTAGAAAAAGGTATTACAAAAATATTGATGGACAATATGAATAAATTAGGAAGATATGAGAGACCAATACATTGCACCGATATAAAAAGAGAAATTTTATATATAAAAGATGATGATAAATGGGAAAAAGATAAAGATAAAGAAAAACTAAAAAAAGCAATAAATAAAACATCTAATAAAAATTTTACAGCATTATGTCAATGGAAAAATAATAATAATGATTATATGGAATATGACGATAAACAAGCATATTTTGCAAAAACAATGTCAAAAATAGGAAAACCAGTATCAGAAGTAGAGCATAAAATAATAAAAACTATATGTAAGGAAAATTATGTAAAAGAATAAAATAAAAATATATATAAAATATATTAAATGGCTTCTACTAGAAATAGAAATACTGCAAACGATTATAAACTAGAACAGCTTCAAAACACAAATCATGTGGAAAATAATTTATATATACAATATGGAAGACCAACTACAGAGTGTTTTCCCGAAATAGGCTATACACCCAGTAAATTATCAAGAGATTACTTGGCCAATAACTCTATTGACATTGAAAGTACTTTAAGAGGTATTGGTTCTTCTAATATGATTAAACAATGCGAAATACCAACGCCAAGTTTAAGAAATATTGATTTTAAACCATTTTTTGATCGTCCTAAAGCTATTGTAATGCCTTATCCCGCTATTATTGATAATTTTCAGAGACCACATTTAGGTTAAATATTTTATTAAATTTTTAATAAATTATTTAATATTTAATATTTTGAGTTTTAATTTTTGAGAGATTGTTTAAATTTTTTTAAAACTTTTTTCTTTTCTTTTAATTTTAATCTCGCGTATTTTTTTGTTTTATTATTACTGGTTTTATTTAATACCTTAGACCGATTTACTTGACTATGATTTACTTTTATTTTATTTTTTAACGATTGTTTATATTTTCTCTGTATTTTTTTTGGTTGTTGTAATATCAATTTTGAACGTTTTTTTGTTTTATTACCGCCTCTTAGCGTCTCTATTGTAGCTTGGTTATGCTTATTAAAGTATTCCCCTTTAACATTAGGCCACAAATTGTCCCTTATTATAGTTTTCGCATAGGTGAAGAGGGCAGAGTTCTTGGTTCCAGCTAGTGCTGTTATTTGATTTTCGAAGTCTGGATTAGGAGCTAAAGCCCATGGCTTTCCGTATTTTACATATGGTGGGTCAACTCCTGCGTTTGTCCATTTCATATTACTGTTTTCAAGTGCGCGTGCCTTTTTTTTGTCGTTAGCTTCCTTTTTAGCTAACTTCTGTAACTTTACTTCTTTTATCTTATTCGCCGCCCTCGTCTTCACCTCCGCCTCCTCCGCCATCCTCGCCTCCTCTACCACCCTCGCCTCCTCTGCCTCAGCCGCCTCCGCCTCCGCCGCCTTCGCCGCTTCCGCCTTCCTCTCCGCATTCGCCAAGTCCTTCGCCTCCCCCATCTCATGTATTCTTTCCAGCGCTTTGGCTTGTTTTTCTTGACTCCATTCTTTCATCTCTTTTGTAAAACGCTTAGCGATCTCGCCATTTTTTGACTCTTTTTCTAAGTCATCCATATATTTTTTTTGATCTATATATTTTTGTTGTTGTTGAGCTTGCTCGTCTGGCTTATCATATTCAATTTTTAATACTTCACCTGATATGTTTTTGATTGTTAAATCTTTCATTTTATTCTTAATTAAACTTTTATATATACCACTTCCTTTATCTAAGTTTAATAATGAAGGTAAAATAAACTTTTTCCAAACATTGTCACGAACTTTAGCTGTTGGAGGAACATAAACATGAACTCCATATGCTAAACTGGAAACCGTCGATGTTTTGTTGCCATAAATATCTCTAAATTTTTCTAAATAGTCATAACTACTTGAATACAATTGTTGTTTACTTTTATAATTTATATTAACTTGAGAGACACTGCATTTATTATATGACAAGTTATACTTAGAAATTTCATCAGTAAAATCAATAGTTCCAATAACTGAAGTGCTATTCATAATTTCAATTAAAAATAAATAATCTGTAGCCACTTTTAATATTTCATTTATATGTTCCTGACTAACAACAGAATCCAGCGTTAATTCCTCTGAAAGCTTCCTAAGTTCTATTAACTTTGCATCTATTTCTACTATTTTACCGTCACTAATTGTTCCATTTATTACTGCTGCTTTATAACAATAATTCATATAGGTATTTATATTTTCAAATATATCAATATGAAAATTTTTATTTGTAAAATCCTTATATGTAAAACCGGTTGTTTCTTCTATTATACCTTTTAATTTGTCCGTTAATATATATATATTTTTTTCTTTATCTTTTTCAGAGTAGAATTTTTTAAATACTAAATTTTTTGCATTAGCATTTTTGCTAAGTAAATTAATATTTTTTTTTCTAAATCTATTTAATTCTGTGTATGCTTCAGTTAAATCTATATATGGAATTTTTGGAGGATTATTAATATATGAAAAATTTTGGGTTTCTTGATATGAATTATTTAATAATAAACATACACAATAAACAATACCCCCCCTCAATGTCTCTGTTATTTTACTTTTTTCAATACTTTGTGTAGTACCATTAAAATTGGAATTATTTAATTTATTTTTAACTAATATTTGATGAATTATATTAAATCTATTTGTATTTGCTATATTTACGTCATTGGTATTAGTATTTGGTTCAAATATATTTTCTAATAAAACATTACTATAATAATTAGTACATTTTGAATTAAAATTAGGAACAAGACGAGCATCCAGACCATTAAGTTCATTTGTAGCTTTTAATACATCTGTCATTGTAAATCTCATTTCTTGTAATGATTTATTTATAAATAACCCTTCAAAAGTCCTTTTTACAACTTCATAATGAATATGGAATATTCTTTTTACAACTGCTTCAGCAATCTCTATATATTTTTCCGATTTGCTTGCTTGTTTTAAATCTTCATCTAATTTAAGAATTACTTCATTGGTTTCTTCTATATTACTTTCGAGTTCAATCCTTTTATCCTGTGTAGCAACACTTATTGTTTCCCTATGCATTTCAGCTTCTTCTTTTTCCTTCAGTAAAGCTATATAATTTTTAAATCCCAAAATCTCGTTTCTTTCCGCCGCGTCTTTACTATTAAAGTCCTCCTTAATGTTCTCCGCAATGACTTCACGTTTTAGAACAAAGAACTTCATCAACTCCCTCACGCATTTGCCAACCCAAGTAGCCACATCCGCCGCCTCCTTGGCGAGATCCCTAAAGATACTCACATTATTTCCAATAACTATCTGCTTCAGCGGTAACACCTGATCAAAATCAGAGGCATGATTATAAATATATGACACTAAACCCAAATTTTTTTTGTTATTATCAAGTGTAAAATTTTTTGTGTCCTCTATTTCATAATTTTCAATTTTGAAACTTAAGTCCTCCTGTAATACAAAGTGAATATTTTTAAAAAATCTTCCAAATGCATTATTACTTTCAAACTTATATAAGTCTTTTATATACGCAACGTCAAAACTTAATTTATCCTTTTCATCAACGATGTATTTTGCTGTGTTTTCAAAAAAATTCAAAATCACAGGTTGGCAGATTTTTTTAAAAATTTTATTTTCAGAACCAAAATTCAAGTCGGTTGCTTTCACCGCCCACACCGAGTTATCGCTTGTCCTGATAGGGGCTACCTTGCGATAGACAGGCCTAACGTCACTTATATAATCAGTATTTACAATGTTATCAAGCTCGTTACTTATATGGCTAGAAGATGATAACTCCCCAATTAGTTTTTTTTTAGCTTTTAAATTCTTTTTTGGATGTGGAATTTGAAACGTCTCATCTGTTGTTTCCATAATAATACCAGGTTTCATTAGCTTTTCATATGGATCGTTTAATCCATATTCTATATCAATGTTCTTCAAGTCTTCTTTATATTTATTTAATTTTTTGCCAACAACAGTTAATTCCCTTGTTAAATTTTCTTGTTTTCCTGTCATTTTTGAATTTTTTGGCTCTGGTTTAGGTTTAAAGGGATCTTGAGTATTGCGTAAAAAATTCTTAAGTTCCCCCAGAGCGGTATATTCTTCATTATAACCTGTATCTTTATGAGATAAGAATTTAATCATTGGTATCATTTCTTTAACTTTTTTCATAACCCCCCCCGTTTTTTCCGGTTCTTTTAATAGTTGATAGAAATAAACTAATGAAGAATTATCAAAATTTTTTTTAGTTCCAGCGTCCAATTCGGACCACTGGCTATTTTTATTTTCATTTTCATAAATCTCTGGATATTTTTCTTTGGGATGTTTGAGAAACGCATAATCCATAATTGTTTTACCTAATAATTCAGGGTTTAACAAATTAATACTACTAATTAACATATTAATATTTTTTAAATCCAACAGGTAGTCTATTTTTTTTATCTGCTCAATTGTTTGTTCTATAATAGGTTTAAATTCTTTTGAATATGTCATTAGTTCGTTATTTTGGTTATTTGTATTGTTACCTTCAAATGCTTCTAATTGATAAATACAGCCTAAGATATTATTTTTAAAAATTTCTATATTATTGCTATAGTTAAATGATTTATAATCAAATTTATTTTCAACTCCAGCAAAATCACCAATATATAATTTTAATGTTTCGTTGGCAGGGCCGTCTTTTATTTTATTAGGAAATTCTATAGTTGTTAATACATGACTTCTTGAAGATTGTGGATTATTTGTAGTTCCCGATACTTTACGTTTTTTATCAATCAATAACTGCAATATAACAGACAAGGAAAAAATTTGTGTATCCCCCTTTCCCTCTTCTTTGCTTAAAAAAAGGTCCAGCCACTCGGGGTGGTTACCGAGCGTTTCGTTTAGTTCCTTCAGTTCGGCGATATACTTGTGTCTAGATAATTCACAATTAAATTTCTTTGTATTGGGGTCATATGTAAAGGCTTGCTTAGATATTTTAGTTAATATTGTAGGATAAATATCATTAGGTTCATCAGTTTCGTTGGGTTCGGCCATAAACAATTCATTAATAGTCAAAGTTATTTTTTTAAAATCTTCACCATTTTTCGCCAATGAATTTAACATAAACACAACTGCTCCATCCTGATTTTCTTTATTATTTTTATCATATATTAAGGTGGTTGTTTTACCCGCACCAGATGCTCCATATCCTATTATAAAAACGTCTTGTTCGTTTTGTAATTTATTTTTAACTTCTGTCATATTATTTCCAAAACTTTCATTATTAGAATTGTATAAAATTTTATTAAAATGTCCATAATGAAAAAGATGATCGTATTTGGGAAATACAGTTATTTTATTATTTTTATCCTCATCCTCGCCACCGCCCTCGCCGCCGCCCTCGCCCTCGCCCTTACTGCCCCCGCGTCCGCCGCCCGCTGCTTCCGAGCCCGAGCCCTCATTATTATTTTCAACTACATCCGTAGTTAACATTTCATAATTTAATTTTTCAATTACCGAATCATCTGCAGTTATTTTACTTTTATCATCTGTTAATTTTTTTTTCCAGTCACTATAATATTCAGGAATTATTAATTTTTCAGATGGATCATTACAATAGAAAAGTGATAAAGTAGCAGAAGGTGAATTATTCTCTAAGCCTAAACTTAGGTTTATTCCATCTTTATCCACACCGGTACTAGGTTTATCTGTATAATAAATATATCTCGGATTAAATAATTGATATTTTTCTTCCTTTTCTTTAAAACTATCTCTAATTTTAATATATGATATAACACTCGATTCATTGTATTTATTAAAAAAATTACTTATATTTTCATTTAACGCGGTATCATTAAATACATGAGTAATAATCTTTTCATATTTATTTTTATAATATATAGCTAATTCAAAAATAATAGCATACATAACACTTAATAAGCGAGTATCAGCGTAATACAACAATTCATCATTATTATTTGCGTCTTCACTATTTACAATAGTATTTAACGCTGGTAATCTTTGACTTGCATATTCAAAAATTAATGTATTTAAATCATCAATTGTTATCTTATGATCAGTAGGAGAACTAATTAATGTATTTAAATTTTTTAATTTTATTATAAACTCATTATGCCATGTTATAAATGTACTGGCTTCATTGCTTTTATTTAGATTCGTAATTGAATTTTCATCCATTACCTCTAGGGATTCCAATAATAATTTAATCTTGGCAAAATTCATATTGTTAACGTTGTTCAATATAAAAAGGTCATCTAAAAAATCATCAATTGTTTCAGTAGTGATCGCGATGGTATTGTAAATGGTAATAAATTCGCTGTCAATTTGTCCTTTCGCATTTTTATAATTAGAAGAATTTCTTAAATTTTCTAATTTTTTAATTATATATGAATTTTGAAACTTGTTAAAATATGTAATGTAATAAATAAATATATTCATAAATTTTTTATAAATATACGGAAGAGCGAATAAAGTTACCATTTCTTTAGTTAAATCTTTTGATTTTTTCAAGTCGTTAAACGGTACATATCCACCACCCCCTTTCTGCTTATTCTTGGTAAAGCCTGTAGCTATCTCCTTTATTATTGTTTTATTGTTATCTTGTTTTTCTTTAAACGTTTTTAATCCGTCATCCCATTCTTTATTTATTACATTTATTATACCATCAGGATGATTTTCATGTGTTTCAGGGAGGTTATTACCCCATTCATCTGTTATTTCAACAGGCTCGGTGCTTAACAATTCATGTATAAACTCATCATCCTTGTTAATATTCTCCTCAACCTTATTCGTTTCTCTAATTAAGCTATCTCCATCAAAATATTTCAAAGAAGACTTACTTTCTAGCCTTTCTTGCAAGATATTTTTAATATTAGCATTAATATCGTTTACCCTTTTATCTGTATCAGCAATCGCTTTGGCTTGTAATGATTTCATTTCTTCCCTTGCATTGTTTATTCTTTCCTGTTGGTCGCTATTTTCCGCGGATAACTTTGTCATATTTGTTCCTAAGCCGGAGATCGCAGTCGTGTATGTATTTAAATACAGATTGTTATCATCAGCATATTGTTCTTTGTACTTTTTTATAGCCTCATTTATAGTTTTTAATTTTAATTCATTCTTCATATTTGTATTCTTTAAAATAGCAATTTGGTTTTCCCAAAACCGGATTTCTACCTCTAAAGCCGTTTTCATATCACCATTAGCGATGTTCAATTGTTTTTGCAGTTCCATAATTTTTGTTTTTATATAACCTATATAAGGCTCTACCTCAGGCTCTCCTTCACCAGGCTTTACCTCAGGCTCTCCTTCACCAGGCTCACCCTTAGGCCCTCCCGGAGGCTCACCCTTAGGCCCTCCCGGAGGCTCACCCTTAGGCCCTCCCGGAGGCTCACCCTTAGGCCCTCCCGGAGGCTCACCCTTAGGCCCTC
>Ga0209709_10001278_pt1 | contig 23379 bp, 29 predicted proteins | sample ArcticOcean_MG_C_2_FD_187435 | JGI IMG/M metagenome (GOLD analysis project Ga0209709, IMG submission 187435) | Marine microbial communities from western Arctic Ocean - ArcticOcean_MG_CB4_136 (SPAdes) (version 2) | ecosystem: Environmental > Aquatic > Marine > Oceanic | place: Arctic Ocean...
TCAACTGCAGATGGATTAGTACTTGCAATATCAAATGCTTTATCACATGATATTTACTACAAAATCATTGACCCAAAAGCAGATACTGCAAAAAGACTAATCGTTGCTCGTGTACTTCTAGTAATAATCGGTGCCGCAGGTGCTTATATAGCTTCGTTTAGGCTTACAAGTATCTTAGGTTCGGTTGCTTGGGCATTTGACTTTGCGATGTCAGGTTTGTTCTTCCCACTTGTACTTGGTATATGGTGGAAGAGAGCTACTAGAGAGGGTGCAATCGCCGGAATATTGACAGGAATATCTTCTGGATTAGTATACTTATTGTATGTTTATCCTAAATTCTCTGTTGCTATTTGGGGTGTTGCTCATGAACCGTGGTTGGGTATAGATCATTTAAGATTTGGAATGATTGGTGCTCCAATTTGTTTAGTTACAATGGTTGTGGTCAGTTTAATGACTAAAGAACCAGATGCAGCTACACAGAGAATGGTTGATGACACTAGAATACCTACAGGTAAAGCTATCTTGGGTAAACAACACTAGTAGTAAAATATAAAAAATTAAAGGGGCGATTTTTTCGCCCCTTTTTTTTTACCCAAAAAATGATATCTTGAATTTATGATACCAACCTGGATAATTGTATTAGATTATATACTTGGCATGATTATGTGGACCTTGATAGGACGCGCTTTCATGAATATTTTTCAAAAAGAAGATTCAACTTTTTTCTTTATGAGAGTGTTTGTAAAATATACCAATCCAATTATTAAATTATTTAAGTTTATTACCCCCAGTTTTTTATTTGGCCCTTTTATAGCGCTCTATGTGGCTTGGTTTTTTTATCTGTTTAGATTCTATGCGATGCCCTATTTACTTGGGTATGATGTTTGGGGAATGCTAGCTTTTCCATTAGAAAGTGATTTTTCAAAACAACTTTATAGATTATTCTATTAACAACTAATTTTTTTGACAACATTAAAGATTAAAATGTATATATGAGTATGAGTTCAAATATAAAAATTTCTCCTTCTATTTTATCAGCTAACTTCAGTAAATTAGGCGAAGAAATAATTAACTTAGAAAATGCTGGGGCAGATTATATTCACATTGACGTGATGGATGGCCACTTTGTTCCCAATATAACTATGGGTCCTGATATAATTAAACAAATCAGACCATTGACTAAAAAGATATTTGATGTTCACCTTATGATTTCTCCTGTTAATAATTTTATAGAAGTATTTGCGAAGGCAGGAGCTGACATCATCACCTTTCACCCAGAAGCTACAAATAATATACAAGAAACAATCAAAATTATTAGAGATCAGGGCAAAAAGGTTGGTATTTCATTAAAACCAAAATCGGAAATTAAATTAATTGAAAACTATCTTGATCAAGTTGATTTAATTTTAATTATGAGTGTAGAACCTGGCTTCGGAGGACAGAAATTTATGCCTGAAGTGCTAAAAAAATTAAAGACAGTCAAACAACTGATCATAGAGCAAAAGTTAGAAGTTGATATAGAAATAGATGGTGGAATTAACTTTGAAAACTTTAAATTAGCAATAGATGCCGGGGCAAATATTCTAGTTTCTGGTTCAACAATTTTTAAAGAGAATAATGGCAACTTGAGAAAGAATATAGACTTACTTAAATCAATTAAATAAATGTCATATTTAAAAAGTATCTATCTTTACTTTTTAGCAAATAAAATAAATTTAATAAAAAAAATAAAAAAAATTTATTTTACTACTCAACATTATAATAATTCTTTAAAATCTAGAATTCCTCAACAGATATATTTTCATCCTAATCCCGTTTTATTGTCTTCATTGACTACCCATAAAAAATTTTCTTTTAAAGTTTCTAGTATTGATGCAAATATGTTTTGGAAAAAATCTTTTTCAAAAAGGGATGAAGAAAATCTTCATAGTTTTATTTGGTTAAACTTAATTGATAGAAAAAATGAAGGTAATATTATTCAAAATATTATAAATGTTTGGGTTCATAAAAACTCTAAATATAAAAATATTATATGGGACAATATAATAACAAGTAAAAGAATTATTAGCTGGATATTAAACGCCGATCTTATTTTAAACAATACAAATAATTCTTTTAAGTCTGACTTTTTTAATTCAATTATAATGCAAGCAAACCACATAAAAAAAAATATTAAGTTCGAAAATAACTACTCCAAAAAAATAGAGTTAATTACCGCAATTTTATTAACAGGATTGGTTTTTAAAGAATATATCGAGAATTATGAATATGGGAAAAGAGAACTTGAAAAATTAATAAATGAATTTTTTGATAATGACGGATATCCGATTAATAGAAATCCTAATGATTTGCTCAAGTGCTTAAAATTTTTAATTATTATTAAAGAATGCACACATGATGCACAAATTTATGTTCCCAATTATTTGGAAAAAATTATAGAAAAATGTATAAATAATTTAAAATCAATTATAACGCCCAATAATCAGGTGCCGTTATTTAATGGCGGTACAGAAGTAAATTTAGAAAGTTTTTTAGAATATATTGTCAGTTTTAAATATAAATTTAATAATAAAAAATTAAAAATTGGCAATCTACAAATTCTTAAAAATAAAAAACAGTTCATTTATTTTGATATAGAGCAACCGCCAAACAAAGATTTTTCTTATACATATCAATCTGGACCCTTATCATTTGAATATTTTTTAGATGGGGACAAGATAATTACAAACTGTGGCTACGGCAATAATATATCTCAGAAGGCTGTATTACTAAGTAGATTAACTTCAGCTCAATCAGCCCTTACATTAAATGATAATTCTGTAGTTAAATTTGAAAGAAATAGAATATTAAACAATACCTTTGGATATTCTATAAAAAATAAGTTTCGTATTGATGATTACAATTTTTTAGAGGACGAAGAAGAAATTAAATGTTCGGCTTCCCATAATGCATATGAAAAAAAAATTGGTTATATTCATAAAAGGGAAATTAAAATAATAAAAAAAAATGCGATTATTTTGGGTACCGATGAGTTGCGAAGATATAGAGAAGTGGACGATGTCAAATTTAATATACGCTTTCATCTCTATCCTGGAATTTCTGCGGTAAAGACTATGAGTGGCAATAGCGTTCTATTACATATAAAAAAAAACAAATCCCTTATTTTTAATGTGCATGATAATAAACTATCTATAGAAAAAAGTATATTTTTAGGTAGAAATAAAATATTAAATAATCTTTGTATTACTATTTTTGGAAACTTAAACACACACAATAAAGTAATCAAATGGGAGATTAAAAAAAAAATATAATGCTTAAAAAAATTAAAACTGCTTTAATTTCTGTTTCGGATAAAAAAGATTTAACTAAAATTCTTAAAATTTTTAAAAAATATAAAATAAAACTTATTAGTTCAGGTGGCACGTACAAAGCAATAACAAAAATGGGTTACAGTTGCACCGAGGTTTCTGCATACACTGGTTTTAAAGAAATGCTTGATGGAAGAGTGAAAACGCTACACCCAAAAATATACGCCGGCATACTTAATGACAGAGATAATAAAAAACATAAAAAAGAGATGGATAAACAAAAATTTCAATCTATAGATCTAATAGTAGTAAATTTTTATCCCTTTCAAAAAGTTGTTGCCAGCAATACAAACTCAAAAAAAATTATAGAAAATATAGATATAGGTGGCCCCACCATGGTTCGCTCCGCAGCTAAAAATTTTAAAGATGTATTAATAATAACTAGCAAAAATGACTACTCAGACTTAGTAGATGAACTTAAAAAAAATAATGGTAAGACACGTCTAGATTTTAGAGAATTTATGTCATCAAAGGCTTTTGGGCTAACTGCATACTATGACTCTATGATAGCTGATTGGTTCAACAAGAAATTAAATATTAAATTTCCGGATAGAAAGACTATTTTTGGTAAAAAGTTTAAACAACTGAGATACGGAGAAAACCCTCATCAAAAAGGATCTATTTATATAAATGACTTTAACGACAATGAATTGAAATTAAATATACTAGGGGGCAAAGAGTTGAGCTATAATAATTACAACGATATATTTGCTTCGTTAGAAATACTATATTCCATTAAAAATAAACCAACGACAGTTATAATTAAACATGCAAATCCTTGCGGTATCTCATCAAATAATTCACCCTTGAAATCTTTTAAAAATGCCTACTCGTGTGATCCTATTAGTGCTTTTGGTGGAATAATTGCTTGTAATTACAAAATTAATAAAATCATAGCGAAAGAAATAGATAAAAAATTTTTAGAGGTAATATTAGCTAAGAGTTTTGATAAAGATTCCTTAAGAATTTTAAAAAAAAAGAAAAATTTAAGAATTATTGATATTTCAAAATTTACGCAGGACAATCAGATCGCTATTAAAAACTTTGACAATACTTTTTTATTACAGGATAAAAATGTTGATCTTTTTAAGAAAACAAAGCTAAAATTTGTGACAAAACTCAAGCCTGCCAAAAATGAAATGAAGGAAATAGAATTCGCATTTAATATCTGTAAATTCGTTAAGTCAAATGCAATAATTCTAACGAACAATATGACAACAATTGGTATCGGGGCTGGGCAATCTAGCAGGCTAGATAGTTGCAAGATAGCAATCCAAAAAGCGAAGTCATTTCAGGGAAATAAAATAAAAACGTCGGTGGCGGCTTCCGATGCATTTTTTCCTTTTGCAGATGGAATTAAAGCTTTGGTATCAGCTGGTATAAAAACAATTGTTCAGCCTGGAGGTTCGATCAGAGACGATGAAGTTATAGAGGCTGCCAACAAAGCTAAAATAAAAATGATTTTTACTGGAATTAGACATTTCAATCACTAATTAAATCTTATCAATTTTTGCCGCTAAAATAAAATCACTTTGAACAAGCCCTTTTATTTTATGTGTAAAAATTTGCACTTTAGCATATCCCCACCCAAAAATTATATCTGGATGATGTGCTTCTTTTTCTGCGATTTCTCCAACTTTAAAAACGAATTTTTGACTCTCAATAAAATTGTTAAAAGTAAAATTTTTTTCAAGATAATATGTATCAGGCTCTTTCTTTTTAATGTTCCAGCCATCGACATGTTTTACATATTTATGAATTTCTGAAATATCAAATGGTGGGATGCCGCCTTTGCATGGTGTACAGTGCTTTTTATCTAATTCAAAATTATCACACATATCTTAATATACTTTATAATGGAGCGGGCAAAGGGATTCGAACCCTCGACCTTCTCGTTGGCAACGAGACGCTCTACCACTGAGCTATGCCCGCGTAATAATATGAGTATAATACATTAATTTTGGCAAGGTCAACATTAATAAAATGTCACTGTATGAAAACTAATTTTTCCACTATAGTAAAATAATGAGTAAAAATTTTCCTAAACTAATTCCAATTTTTCCACTAAGTGGTGTTATATACTTTCCAAAAACAAATTTACCACTAAATATTTTTGAACAAAGATATTTAAATTTAATAAACGACTGTATGAAAAGCAACAAACTCATGGGCATGATTCAGTCAAAGAAAGATAATGATGATGTATATAGTGTTGGTTGTTTGGGTCAAATAAATGATTATCAAAAAAGTGCTGACGGTAGGATTTTAGTGAATTTAACTGGCTTAACAAGATTTGAAGTTTTAAAGGAAGTTAACAATACTAAACTTTATAGAGAATTTGAAGTAAGTTATCAAAAATTTACTACTGATTTTAATGATAAAAATAATAATGAGCTAAATATTAATTCTCTTGAATCTCTTCTAAATAAAGCTAAAAAGTTTTTTAAAAAAAATGGCCTTCTTCTTAACTGGAGAGAATTTGAAAAGCTAGACCAGTATCAACAAATAAATACTTTAGCTATGATTTCACCTATTTCTAACGAAGAAAAACAAAAACTATTAGAAAGTATAAATCTAAATGATAAGGCGGAAGTTTTGTCAGAGATAATGGAATTTTACTTATTTAATGATAATTCTAGCAATACTACTATGCAATAAATTATGAAGTTGTTGTTAACTTGACTTGTTCATAGAATCAAAAAAATCTGCATTATTTTTTGTGTTCTTTAATTTTGAAATTAAAAATTCTATTCCGTCCATGGTTCCCATCGGACTAATAATCCTTCTAAGCACATTCATTTTTGATAGGTCATCTTTTTCAAATAACAACTCTTCTCTTCTGGTTCCAGATCTTGTTATATCTAATGCTGGATATATTCGTTTGTCAGCAACTTTTCTATCCAATATTAATTCAGAGTTACCCGTTCCTTTAAATTCTTCAAAAATAACTTCATCCATTCTACTACCCGTATCTACTAAGGCTGTAGAAATAATTGTGAGCGAACCTCCTTCTTCAACATTTCGCGCTGCACCAAAAAATCTTTTGGGTCGTTGAAGTGCATTTGCATCGACACCTCCTGTTAAGACTTTTCCAGAACTTGGTATAACGGCATTATAAGCTCTGCCCAGTCTCGTAATTGAATCTAATAAAATAACGACATCTTTTTTATGTTCTACTAGTCTTTTAGCTTTTTCTATCACCATTTCAGCCACTGCTACATGCCTAGAAGCAGGTTCGTCAAAAGTTGAGGCAACTACCTCACCTTTTACTGATCTTTGCATATCGGTTACTTCTTCAGGCCTTTCATCAATAAGTAGTACCATTAAAAAACATTCCGGATGGTTGGTGGTAATCGATTGAGCAACATTTTGTAGAATTATAGTTTTCCCAGCTCTTGGGGGGGAAACTATTAGTGCGCGCTGTCCTTTACCAATAGGACTTACTAAGTCTATAAGTCGAGCAGTGTTATCAGGTTTTTTTTCAATTTTTGTGGTCTCAATCTCAAGCTTAATCCTTTCGTCAGGATAAAGCGGTGTTAAATTATCAAATGCTATTTTGTTTTTCACTTTTTCCGGTTCATCAAAATTTATTTTATTAACTTTAAGTAATGCAAAATATCTTTCTGCATCTTTTGGTCCTCTAATTTCTCCCTCCACTGAATCTCCTGTTCTTAATCCAAATCTTCTTATTTGACTTGGGCTAACGTATATGTCGTCGGGTCCCGGTAGATAATTTGACTCGATCGCTCTTAGAAAGCCAAATCCATCTTGTAAAACCTCCAATACGCCCGTCGCAGTAATTTGTTCATTTTTTTCAGCTAATTTTTTTAATATAGCAAAAAGTATTTCCTGCTTCCTCATGGTGCTCGGATTTTCAATTCCAAGTTTTTCTGCATGAGAGATGAGTTCCGCTGGGTTCTTTTGCTTAAGTTCTTGTAGATTCATGTGTGATTGTTTGTGTGTGTGAAGTTCAAATATATGCCTTTTAAAAAATATATCAACCCCTATAAAGGTTTAAAAACAACAATAAAAATAATGATTATTAGCAAAACAGTAGGTACTTCATTAAGAATTCTGTAGAATTTAGATGGTTTTGTATTTTGACCCCAGGCAAAAAGCCTGGTGCACTTACCTAGATAAAAATGATAATGAGTTAATAACAATATCAGAACAGTTTTGATTTGCATCCATAGCTCAGAAAATATTGAAAAACCAACGCTATGAATTAAAAGCAGCCCAAAAAACCAAGTCGAAATCATGGCGGGCATCATTATATAATTATAAAGCTTCTTTTCCATAATTTTAAAAGTCTCACTTTGGACTTTATTATCTCTTGTCTCTACGTGATATACGAAAATTCTCGGTAAGTATAATAGTCCGGCCATCCAAGAGACCATGGCTATTAAATGTAAAGATTTAAACAATAAATAAAAATTCATCTTATTTTAAAGTTATGTGATTTTTGACTAGCTTTTCAAATAAATTTATATGATCATCATTGTCATTTAGACAAGGAATTAAATCAAAATTTTTTCCCCCGTGCTGAAAAAAGCTGTCCCTGCCCTGTATATTAATTTCTTCTAACGTTTCAACGCAATCGGAAGAAAATCCGGGACATATAACTAATATATTTTTTTTCCCCCCATTTGGCAATGCTTCCAATGTTTTATCGGTATATGGTTTGAGCCATTCTTGCGGTCCGAATCTTGATTGAAAGGTTGTTTCTAAGGGAACATCGTTAAATTTTTCTTTTATTAATCTAGATGTTTTTTGACAATAGCATTGATAAGGATCACCTTTATCAAAATAGGACTTAGGTATTCCGTGGTAAGAGGCGACTATTAAGTCTGGCTTCCAATTAATTTCTGATATTTTTTTTCTAATACTTTTAACCAAAGATTCAATATAAAGTATCTCACTTTCATAATGAGGAATAATTTGGAGACTTGGTTGCCATCTCATTTTCATTAAATTTCTATAGATTTCATCGCACACAGTGGCTGTTGTTGCTGCTGCGTATTGTGGGTAAAGTGGTAAAACAACAATATTTTCACATCCCTTTTCATGTAAAATTTGAAGTCGACTTCTTATGCTTGGATTTCCATATCGCATTGCAAAATCAATAATAATTTTTTCATTTCCAATTTTTTTATTTAGTTTTTCGGCTTGCAGCTTTGTATAGAATCGTAGGGGTGACTCATCTATATCTTTCATCCAAATCTGTCTGTATGCATGTGCTGTTTTTGAAGTTCTAAAAGTTAATATAAATAAATTTAATATTATCTTCCAGAGAATTGGGTTTACTTCGATTACTCTCTTGTCCGATAAGAACTCTTTTAAGTATTTTCTGATATCCCACCAGCTTGTGGAATCCGGGGTCCCTAGGTTTACTAGTAACACGCCTGTTTTACCAAAGTTTATTTTTGGGTGTTTGTTTTTTTCTGTCATCATTTATCAAACTCTCTTACAAATTTTACTAGTCTATCAACTTTTTGTGGGTCTGTTGCCGGTAACAAACCATGTCCTAAATTAAAAATATATGGAGAACCTTTAAAAATTGTTAAGTACTTTTCTGCTTCTTTTAAAATTTTGTTTTCGTGTAATAATAATATTTTTGGGTCCATTCCACCTTGAATACAAATATTGTTTAAATTTGAGCTTGCCCATTCAGGGTCTAAATCATAATCAATATTTATTCCATCTGGTTTTACTGTATTAACAAACTCTAAGTATGCCTTATCCAACCCCTTCGGAAAACATATAACTGGTATTTTGTTGTTTTTACAGAAAATTACCAATTTTCTATTTGGCTCATAACAATATTCGTTGCGCAAGTCTTCGGGTAAAAGTCCAGCCCAAGAGTCAAATATTTGTACTGTGTCAGCCCCAGAGTCAATTTGACTTTTAATGTGTAAGCAAAGGAAGTTTACTAATTTATCAATCAAAAGCTTAATTTCTTCTTTCTTATTTTTCATTATTTCAAAGTTTAAAATGTTTTTTTCTTCTTTAATTCCCAATATATAAACTATTAAAGTCCACGGTGCCCCTATGAAGGATATTAATGATTTATTGTTATGAAGTTTTAGTTTTGTTTTTGTAATAGCTTGATAAATAGGATTTAGTTTTTTTGTGAACTCTTTTTCTGTTGTATTAATAAAATTACTTATAATTAATTCAGATAAAATTGGACCTTTGTTTTTTTCAAATTTTACTTCTTGTCCAAGGCCGTATGGAACCATTAATATATCAGAAAAAATTATTGCAGCGTCCAAATCAAATCTTTGTATAGGTTGTAAAGTTATTATTGAACTTAAATTACTATTTAAACAGAGTTTAATAAAATCTAAATTTTTAGATCGTATTTCTCTAAATTCAGGAAGATATCGTCCTGCTTGTCTCATAAACCAAATAGGTTTGCAAGAAATGTTTTTGTTTATTAAACAGTTTGTTATTTTATTCATTACTATAATATATATTTATAAGTATATAATTTGTAATAGGTCATGTTAGTTAGTGATATAAGTATTTATACATTTTTTATACCTATTTTATTCAATTCAGATCATTAAAAATTAAAAGCAATATCTAAAATTTGAAAATATACTCACAAAATGTATAATTTTATTTCAATTTTATTAACATAGAACAAAATGTTATATGATTGTGAATTAATGTTAATATCTTTTTAATATTTAAAAATAAAATGTATAAAAGATAGTTATAAGAAACCTATCAACAGACTTATGACCCATAAATACAATGTATATCTTATATCTGACGCGACAGGAGAGACTTTAGACAGAATATTTCTATCGTTAAAATCTCAATTCGCTGATTTTGAATATGAAAAAAAAGAATATGTATTTGTTAGAACCGAACAACAAATTGATAAAATCATCAATGAATGTATAAGCTTAAGTAACACAATAATTTTATATACAATAGTAGAGACAAAGTTAGCCAAATACATTTCGCAGCAAAGTGAAAAAAATAATATTCCATGTTTTGGTATTTTAGGAAACCTTATTTTATCATTTTCAAAACTTTTAAATCAAAAAGCATCCCATACACCGAGTGCACAACATGTTTTAGATGACGAATATTATAAAAGAATAGAAGCAATTCAGTTCACCATGTCACATGATGATGGAAAGAAGTCAGAAGATGTAGCTACATGTGATATAGCTTTACTAGGTGTAAGTAGAACGAGTAAAACACCAACCTCGATTTATTTAGCAAACAGGGGTTACAAGACGATAAATATTCCACTTGTTTTAAAACAAGAAATCCCAGAATACTTAAAAGAAGATAATTTAAAAACTTGTGTTGTCGGGTTGTATGCAGATCCAGAAAGACTATCCGATATTAGAAGAAATCGAGTAGCTATAATGAATGACACAAGAATACCAACATATACAGATTTAGAACATATTAAAAAAGAAGTAGAAGACTCAAAAAAATTATTTAAAAAATATAATTGGCCTACAATCGACGTTACTAGAAAATCTGTTGAAGAAACAGCGGCATCAATTATTAAAATTCATGATATTAAGAAAAGCAAATGAAATTAATTTTAGCATCTAAAAGCCAGGTAAGAAAAAAAATTTTAGAAGAAAATAAAATCAAATGTGAAGTAATTCATTCTAATGTAGATGAAGATCAAGCCAAAGAATCCTTAGAAAGTGCAGGAGCTAGTCCACTCTTAATTTCAAAGAATCTTGCGGAATTAAAGTCAACGAAAGTTAGCAGTAAGTTTCCAAATATAACTGTGCTCGGGGCAGACAGTGTAATTTCGTTAGATAGTAAACTAATTAACAAGCCAAAATCTAGGGAAGAGGCTTTTGTTATTTTAAAAAAGCTCAATAACACAGTTCACAGTCTGATTAGTTCAGTATGTATTTCTAAAAATGGTGCTATGATGTGGAATTACACAGATTCTTCAGAGCTCAAAATGAAAAACTTAACTGAAAAAGAAATTAAAGCTTATCTAAGCAAAATAAACACTGAAACGTTATTAGCATACGGAGTATATCAAGTAGAGGCAAATGGATTAGATCTTTTTGAAAGCATAAAAGGAGACATGAATTCTATCATGGGGTTACCTGTAAAAAAAATTAAGGAATATTTAAAAATTATAGAATGAAAAATTTTCTTGTAATAGGAAATCCTATTAGCCACTCTTTATCACCCAAATTACATAATTATTGGATAAAAGTTCATAACATTAATGCAATTTATGAAAAAAGAAAACTGGTAGAATCTGATTTAAAAAATTTAATCGCTGAAGTAAAGCTTAACAAAATAGTAGGAATTAATATTACGGTTCCATTTAAGAAATCAATCGTTCCACTAGTTGATGAGCTTTCTGAATCAGCAAATAAAACTCAATCGGTAAACACAATTTATAAAAAAAATGAAAAAATAATCGGGGATAATACAGATATAGGTGGTTTCGAAAAAGCTTTAAAACATGTTGGCTATAACGTTTCTAATAAAAAAGTTTTTATATTAGGAGCTGGTGGTGTTTCTGCCTCTATAATTTATTCTCTAGAAAAAATGGGTGTCAAAAACATTTCTTTAAGCAATAGAACAAAAGAAAAAGCTCTGGAATTAAAGAAGATGTTCCCAAGTATAAATATTGTTAACTGGGGAGACCATATCGATTTTGATATGATCATTAACGCAACTAGCCTAGGATTAAATAAAACAGACAGAATTGAATTAAATTTTAACGACAATTATAAAAACAAATTATTTTATGATATTATTTATAATCCCAGTAAAACCAAATTTCTAACAACAGCTGAGACTAAGGGTTCGGATATTGAAAATGGCAAACTAATGTTTATTTATCAAGCACAATTAGCTTTTGAAATTTGGCACGGTGTAAAACCAAAAATTGACACCGAAACAATAAAATTTTTAAATGATTAAAATAGGAATTACAGGGTCGTTAGCTTCAGGCAAGTCCACCGTATCTAAGCTGATGTCGTCAAACAAATATCCATTATTTAGTGCTGATAAAGTGGTAAAGAATTTATATAAAAGCAACCATTTTATTAAAAATGTACAAAAAAAGTTTAAACTTAGTAAAGCAAAAAAAACTAAACAGCAGATTAGAAATCTAGTTTTAAAAAACGACCAAAATCTCAGAAAACTTGAATTGTTAATTCACCCCATAGTTAGACGAGAAATGAAAAAGTTTATAAAATCAAAAAAAAAACATAAAATAATATTCCTAGAAATTCCACTATTAATAGAAAGCAAGCTTATGCAATATTTTGACGTTATTTTTTTTGTAAACGCAACCAGTCAAAATCGGTTATATAGATACTTAAAACAGGGTGGAAATAAAAAAATATTTATAACATTAAATAAAAGACAATTAAATTCAAAAATTAAGTCTAAGCTAAGTGATTATACTATCAACAACAATAGTTCTTTGACTCAATTAAGAAAAAATGTAAAAAATATAATCAAAAATTATGCGTGAAATTTTCTTGGATACTGAAACGACCGGGCTTTCGCCGAACGATAATCACAAAATAGTAGAAATAGCGTGTATTGAAACCGAAGACTTAATACCAACAAAAAAAGTATTCCATAAATTAGTTAATCCTCAACGCGATGTCCCTGTAGAGGCATTCAGAATACATGGTTTTTCTACAGAATTTTTAAGTAATAAAGAAATATTTGCCAATGTTGCTGATGAATTTTTAGATTTTATTAAAGAAAAAAAATTAATTATTCATAACGCTCCATTCGATCTAGGATTTTTAAATTTTGAGCTAAGATTACTCAAAAAAAATGAAATTAAAAAGGATTATATAATTGATAGTTTAGATTTGGCTCGCTCTAAGTACCCAGGAACTACTAATTCTTTGGATGCCTTATGTAGAAAATTTAACATAGATCTCTCTAGGAGAAAAAAACATAATGCTTTACTCGACTGCGAACTTTTAAGGGAGGTTTATGTTAATTTATTAGGAGTAAAAGAACCAACACTTAATTTTACCCATGAGAGTAATTCAACCACTCAAAATAAAAATCAATTAGGCAATTATTGCAAAAAAACTATAAAATTAACTGCTAATGAAATAGAAAAGCATAAAAACTTTTTACAAAAAAATTTAAAAAAAAACTTTTATTGAATTTTTCGTTGCTTATGTAGTAGTTTAAAATCTACTTTTTCATCTATTTTGATATCCTTAAATCCAGATTTTTCAAATAAAAAAATAAAACTACTCCTTATTTCTTGATAAATTTCTGATGGCACCTTGATTAAAATAATTTCTTCTAAACTTTCCTTATCCTTTATATTTTTGTCCAGTTCAACTATTGTTGAGTGAATTATTTTTGTTGTTATTTCTTTAAAATTGTTTTGTATCGGTTTAAGGCTTAAACATGTCTCAACTTCTATTATCTTGTCTCTAAATTGATTACTTTTTATATCTATTTGAATCTTATAATTACTAATATTTTTGGATAATAAAAAAAATGTTTTTGGATCAGGAATTTTAAAAATTAAATCTTTAATATACTTTGCAATTATTTTATATTTTATTGTCATCTTTTTTTTTATCTTCTATTATTTCTGCGTCAATAATATTGCTATTACTCTGTTTTTTAATCTTATTTTTTGATATCCAATTATTTATTAAAACTTTTCTTGTAAAAGGAAACAATAATGCAAAACCTATAAAGTCGGTTATGAAACCAGGAAGTATTAGTAAAATAGCTGCCACAGCAATAGAAGCTCCTGATATGATTTCATAAATCGGAGTTTTATTTTGATATAAATTTGTAAACCCAGACTTAATGGTATTTAAACCCTGTATTCTCACAAAGTAGATTCCTATCGTTGCGGTAAGAAAAATTAGTAAGATTGTGTTAATAGCGCCTATTTGCTGTCCCATTTTAATCATTACAAATATTTCGATGATTGGAATTCCAATTATTAAGAGAAATAATGTGTTCATTTGTCTATTACAAAAATACATTAATAATGTATATTTATCAAATAATGAGCAACAATTTTGGATATATAGACATCATACTCCTTGCAATGATAGCAGGGTTTATCATTCTAAGGCTAAGAAATATCCTTGGAAAAAGAACAGGACATGAAGATAAAGTGTTTAGAGGCTTTGCAGACAAAAAGTTTGAGCAATTTCAAAAAGAAGAAAATAAAATAGATAAAGAAAATAATTTACAAGATATTGATAAGAAAGCATTTCTAAAAGGAGCTGAAATAGCTTACGAAGGAATTATCACATCCTTTGCCAAAGGTGACACAAAGAAATTAAAAGATTTATTAACACCCGAGATGATATCGTCTTTCGAAGAAGCAATATTACTAAGAAATAAGAATAACTTAACATCAGAATTAACCTTCGTTGGCATGAAAGAATCTAAAATAGAGAAATATGAGAAAATTAAAAATAATTTTCATGCTACAGTAAAATTTGTATCAGAAATAATTTCAGTAAAAAAAGATCAAAAAAATAAAATTATAGAGGGAAGTCCAGATAAAATAAAAGTAGTTACTGATCACTGGAAATTCACTAAAAGCATTTTAAGTAAAAGTCCCAATTGGTTTTTAGCTGAAATTATTAGTAAGTGAAAAAAAAAAAAGAAATTTCTGCTTCAGACGAAGATGATTGGCAGAACTACCTAAGTAATCCCAAAGATATTTTTGATAAAGACCTAAAAGAAAATAATTATACGGAGAGTCGATTTAAATTTGATCTCCATGGATTTACACTTGAAAATGCTAATTTAAAAGTTAAAGAAATAATTTTCTATTGTCTAAAAAAAAATTATAGAGAACTATTATTAATAACGGGCAAAGGACTACATTCAAATACAGATAAAGATACGTATTCTTCAAAGAATTTTAGCAAGTTGAGATATTCCATTCCGGATTACATCAAACATAATGAAGACTTAAATGATTTGATAATTTCAATTAAATCTGCGTCTATTCCTGATGGGGGTGACGGAGCTATTATTATTAAATTTAAAACTATAAAATAAATTTTGAGAGATCAGTATCTTTTACCAAATCACCTATATTATCTTTAACGTATTTTTCATCTATAGTGATTTTTTCACCCGATCTATCAGATGCGTTAAAACTTATATCATCTAATACTTTTTCTATAATAGTATGTAATCTTCGTGCACCTATGTTTTCTACAGATAAATTTACTTCAGCTGAAACTTTAGCTAACATATCAATTCCGTCTTCTGTAAATTCTAGCTCAACATTCTCAGTCTTTAGCAAAGCGCGGTATTGTTTTATTAAACTGTTATCAGGTTCTCGTAAAATTCTTTTAAAGTCATCTTCGTTTAATGCATGCAATTCAACTCTAATCGGTAATCTACCTTGAATTTCTGGCAATAAATCAGAAGGTTTAGCCATTTGAAAAGCGCCAGAGGCAATAAATAAAATATGATCTGTTTTTATTGGTCCATGTTTAGTGCTAACAGTTGTTCCTTCAATTAACGGCAACAAATCTCTTTGTACTCCTTCTCGCGAAACATCACCGCCCGCTCTGTCACTTCTTGCTGAAACTTTGTCTATTTCATCTAAAAAAACTATGCCATTTTCTTCAGTAGCTATTTTTGCCTCTTTAATAATTTTCTCTTCCTCTATCATTTTGTCTGACTCTTGAGCTATAAGAATATCATAGGACTCTTTAACAGACATTTTCTTTTTTATACCTTTTTTGCTATTAAAAGATTTTCCAAGAATTTCTCCAATATTTACCATGCCGACGTTTGAACCAGGCATTCCAGGTATTTCAAAACTTTGCATATTAGTCTGAGATGCGCTTACTTCAATTTCTATTTCCTTGTCATCTAAGTCACCGCTTCTTAATCTTTTTTTAAAGCTTTCTCTTGTCGCTATACTTGCATTTTTTCCAACAAGTGCATCTAATACTTTACTTTCAGCTGCTTGTTGTGCTTTAGTTCTTACTTCTTTCCTTTTTTTCTCTTTTTCCATAGCTATTGCTATTTCAATTAAATCTCTAATAATTTGTTCCACGTCTCTTCCTACGTAACCAACTTCTGTAAATTTAGTTGCCTCAACTTTGATAAATGGTGCTTGCGCTAATTTTGAAAGTCGTCTAGATATCTCAGTTTTTCCAACTCCTGTTGGACCGATCATTAGAATATTTTTTGGAAGAACCTCGTCTCTCATTTCATCCGTTAAAGCCTGTCTTCTCCACCTGTTCCTTAGCGCAACGGCTACAGCTTTTTTCGCATCTTTTTGACCAATGACGTATCTATCTAATTCTGAAACTATTTCTCTCGGTGACAATGCGCTTACTTTTGAACTATTCTTTTGACTATCTACCAAGTCAAGCTTGGTTGTTTTTTTTGTATTTACCACAATTATACTTTCTCAACTGTCACGTTGTTGTTGGTAAACACACAAATGTCAGATGCAATTTTTATAGCTTTTCTTGCAATTTCTTCAGCCTTAAGATCAGATTCAATCAAAACTTTTGCAGCAGCCAGCGCAAAGTTTCCACCGGATCCAATTCCAATAATACCATCTTCAGGTTCTAACACATCCCCGGTTCCAGAAATAATAAAACTATTTTCTTTGTCAGCAACCGCCATTAAGGCTTCCAATCTTCTCAAATATTTGTCGCTCCTCCAATCCTTTGCCAATTCAACAGCAGCTCTAGGTAAATTTCCTGCGTGCTTTTCTAATTTTGCTTCCAGTCTCTCAAATAAGGTTAAGGCATCAGCAGTTGATCCGGCAAAGCCAGCTATGACTCCTCTTTTTTCAATTTTTCTAACTTTTTTTGCTTTGCTTTTTAAAATTGTATTTCCAAGACTAACTTGCCCATCGCCCGCAACAACAGTTTCATTGTTTTTTCTTAATAAGATAATTGTTGTGCCATGCCATTTTTCAGCTGTATTCATCATATTGTATGTGGAGATTAATTTAATTTCTTCAATAGGTATTTTGGATTTATTGATAAAAGTCTCATTTATATATATATCTTTCTTATATTCTATTAATTTTATGAAAAGAAAAGCTAAAATATCTAGAAAAACCAAAGAAACAAGTATTGTTGTTGAGGTAAATATTGACGGCAAGGGAAAGCATGACATTAAAACAGGAATAGGTTTTTTAGATCACATGCTTGAACAGCTTTCCAAGCACTCACTTATTGACATTAATGTGAAAGCCAAAGGTGACACACATATTGATCTTCATCATACAACTGAAGACACGGGAATAGTAATTGGAGAAGCCATCAAGAAGGCTGCGGGCAATAGAAAGGGAATTCAAAGATATGCTTCGAGCATGATACCAATGGATGAAACTTTAAGTCGTGTTTCGATTGATGTGTCTAATAGACCGTATCTAATTTGGAAAGTAGATTTAAAAGTGGAAAAGTTAGGTGAGATGGATACCGAGCTTTTTAAAGAATGGTTTCAGGCCTTTTCACAATCTGCTGGAATTACTCTGCATATTGAAAATATTTATGGCGAGAATAGTCATCATAAAGTGGAGTCTTGCTATAAGGGGCTGGCCAGATCTCTAAAAGAGGCATTAACTATTGATCAAAGGATTAAGAATTCAATACCATCTACTAAAGGCAAGCTTTAATTATAAATGCTATTAACAGTTGTTGATTATGGAGTTGGCAATTTAAGGTCAATAGCTAAATCTATTGAAAAAGCTAACTCTGATAATAATTTAAACTATTCAGTTAAGGTAAGTTCAGAGCTTTTAGATGTAAAGAAAGCAGATAAAATAGTTTTGCCTGGACAAGGTAGCTTTAAGGCCTGTAAAAAAGGTATTGATAATATTCAAGGTCTACAAGAAGAGTTGAACGAGAGTGTTCTAATTAAGAAAAAGCCAATTTATGGAATTTGTGCAGGCATGCAATTATTTGCCACCACTGGATATGAAGAAGAAAAAACATCAGGGTTAAATTGGATACCCGGCGAAGTAAAAAAATTAGATTTAAACTCATTAAAATTTAAAATTCCTCACATGGGTTGGAATGAACTAAAAGTAGAAAATATTTCTAAAGTTTTTAAAGGTGTAATCAATAAAAACCATGCTTATTTTATACACAGTTATGAATTTATTCCTTCGGACAAAAAAACTATATCTATAACAACTGATTACGGTAAAGATGTAATAGCTGCTGTCTCATTTCAAAATATTTATGGCTCACAATTTCATCCAGAAAAGAGTCAAAAAACTGGAATTAAAATTTTAACTAATTTTCTAAATTTGTAAATTTCATGAAAATATTTCCTGCCATAGATATTAAAGAAAAAAAATGCGTGAGATTGATTAAAGGAAATTTTGACAATCAAACTGTATATGAAACCTCACCAATTGATCAAGCTGGGAAGTACAAAGATCATGGTTTTAAAAATTTACACATTGTTGATTTGGACGGAGCTTTAACTGGCAATACAGTCAATTTAGATATCATTCAACAAATAGTAGGTAAATACAATTTAAAGATTGAAGTTGGAGGGGGCATCCGATCTATAGATAGTATTAAGAGGTATGTTGATTCAGGTGTAGAAAAAGTAATTTTAGGTAGCGCTGCAATAAAGAACAAAGCATTTCTAAAAGAAGCCTGTGCTAAATTTAAAAACAAAATTGCTTTGGGATTAGACGTTAAAGATGGAAATCTTTCTGTTTCAGGCTGGAAAGAAAATTTAAATATTAAAATTGTAGATTTTTTAAAAGAAGTAAATGAATTTGGTGTAAGTAGACTGATCTTCACAGATATTGAAAGAGATGGAACCAAATTAAGCCCAAACTTTGACGAGACAATTAAAATAGCAAACATATCTAAGTGTCCTGTAGTTATTTCTGGAGGTGTTTCGTCTATTGATGATATTAAAAAATCAAAAGAGTTGGGTAACAAAAATATAGAAGGTATAATAATTGGCAAAGCTATCTTTGATGGTGATATAAAATTAAATGAACTTGCTAAAGAAATTTAGATTAAAAATGATAGAAAAATGTTAAAAATTAGAATTATACCTTGCCTGGATGTAAAAAATGGAAGAGTTGTTAAAGGTATAAATTTTGTGAATTTAAAAGATGCTGGCGATCCAGTTGAGCAAGCAAGCATTTATGATCAAGGTGGAGCAGATGAAATTTGTTTTTTAGATATAACCGCTAGCAACGAGAATAGAAATACAATTATAGATATAGTCAACAAAACAGCTGAAAAATGTTTCGTTCCTTTAACTGTGGGAGGAGGAATTAGAACTGCAGAAAATATACGAGATTTATTACTTGCAGGGGCAGATAAAGTTTCTATCAACACAGCCGCAGTAAAAGACATTAATTTTGTTAAAGAAGCGGCAAGAAAATTTGGCACTCAATGCATGGTAGTAGCTGTAGATGCTAAAAAAGTCTCAGAGGGGAAATGGGAAATATTTACACACGGTGGTAGAGAAAAAACTGGAATTGATGCAATAGAGTTTTCTAAAAAAGCAGAGGCTAACGGAGCTGGCGAAATTCTTCTTACTTCAATGGATAAAGATGGAACTAAAACAGGATATGATTTAGAACTTCTTAATACTATCACAAAGACAGTTAGTATTCCTGTGGTAGCCTCTGGCGGAGCGGGTAATCTAGAGCACCTATATGAAGCAATCAAAACCGGAGGAGCAAGCGCAGTTTTAGCTGCATCTATTTTTCACTATGGAGAATTCACTATTAAAGAGGTTAAAGAGTATTTGAATTCTAAAAATGTACCAGTAAGATTATAAAATGTTTGAAAATTTAGAGCATCTAATAAAGACAATCAGAGAAAGAAAAAATTTACCTCTCGACACATCATATACTAACAAATTACTTAATGATAAAAAATTAAGTCTATCTAAAGTTAAGGAAGAGGTTGATGAGTTGATTGAAGCTGTTGAAAAAAATACAAATAAAATACATGAAGCTGGAGATGTTATTTATCATTTAATGGTTTATCTTGAGGCTAACGGTGTCAAGATAGAAGATGTGATGGCTGAACTAAAGAAAAGACAAAAATGAGTTATGATAAAAATAATATTTTCGCTAAAATTCTTAGAGGAGAAATACCTTGTAAAAAAATTTATGAAAATAATTTTATCTTAGCTTTTTACGACATCAACCCGCAAAAGAAAATCCACGCCTTACTTATCCCTAAGGGTGAGTATATAAATTTAGATAATTTTCTTGAAAAAGCTAGTGACAAAGAAATAATAGAGTTTAACAAAGCTATTTTAACTGTCGCTAAAATGCTTAAAGTATCAAATCAAGACAGAGGGTATAGAGTTTTATCAAATATAGGAAAAGATGGTGGACAAGAAGTACCACATTTACACTATCATTTATTTGGTGGGGAAACAGTAGGAAAAATGGTTGTTTAAAAATGTTAAAGGTTCGAAGATATTTTTTAGAATTAAAGAAGAAGGACTATACAAAGAAATTTTTTGCTCCTACAAATAATTTGTTAATAGAAAAAGACAAACAAAAAGACTTTAATATTAATAAATTTTTTTACAAAGAAATTGGTAAAGACCATTACTGGAGAGATAGGCTGATCTGGTCCGACAAAGAATGGTCTAAGTATATTTCCAATAAGAATTTAGAAACTTGGACCATGAAAATAAACGATGAATTAACAGGTTTTTATGAAAAAGAGTTTCATCCAATGCAGAACGAAGTTGAACTTATAAATATGGGTATTCTTAAGGCATATAGAAAAAGTAGATTAGGCTCAGTTATGCTCGAGCATTTTATTTTTAATTCCTTCAAAATTGATCCAAATCGTTTATGGGTGCACACTTGTAGTTTAGATCATAAATATGCTTTACATAATTATAAATCTCAAGGCTTTAAAATTTTTAAAGAAGAAGAAATAGACTACGTTGCTTAATTGAAAGAGGGTATATCAAACTCATTTTCTTCAATATTGATATTTTTTGACTTAATTTTAATTAAGAACTCAACATCATTATTTAATTTATCTCGAATTTTCCAACCGACCAAATTATAATTTATTTTATCAAATAAAATAATGAAATTATCACCAGACTGTAATGAATTTGATAATTGAATTTGATTTTTTAGTTTGGTTAAAGTACTTAAATTTATTAATTTTATTAATTCATCTTTATCTAATATTTTTATAAATGGAGATTTCGAAACTGGATAATATTGTATTTTACTGTACCTTTCTTGTATAATAGCTAATCTATCATCTTTTAAAATAATAATTTTTTTATTTTCATATTCACATTTAAGCTTTTTTGGAAACACAATAATACACTTGCCCTCTTCTAGTGCCCCCCTAATAGTCTGCTTGAAACTAAATTTAATTGATTGAGTGTTGTTTAATTTTTGAATAATATATGTTTTATCATCAGCTATTAAATTTTTAACATTTAATATAAAAAATAAAAAAATAAATACTAATTTCTTTTTATACAATTCTAAAGTACCTCTCGTTTACCTACATGATTTGCTTTGCTCACAATTCCCTTTTCTTCCATCATGTCAATAATTCTAGCAGCTCTATTGTACCCTATTTGAAGTTTTCTTTGTAAAAAACTGGTTGAGGCCTTGCCTTCTGATTTAATAATTTCAAGCGCGTTAGAATATAGTTCATCATTTTGTTGGTTATTATCAATATTTATATTTTCATCATTATCTTTTGTTGTAATTTCCTCTATATAGTCTGGCTGACCTTGAGCTCTTAAAATACTTGTAATTTTTTCAATCTCTTGTTCAGAAATATAGGGTCCATGAATACGAATTATTCGATTAGCAGAAGACATAAACAACATGTCACCTTTGCCTAAAAGTTGCTCAGCACCCTGTTCCCCCAATATTGTTCTGCTGTCTATTTTTGAACTAACTTGAAAAGATACTCTTGTTGGGAAATTTGCTTTAATTGTCCCAGTTATTACATCTACACTAGGTCTCTGCGTAGCCATTATAATATGAATACCCGCAGCTCTAGCCATTTGTGATAACTTCTGTATGTAATTTTCAATTTCTTTGCCAGCCATTAACATTAAGTCAGACATTTCATCAACAACGACTACAATATATGGCATTTTTAATTTATGCTTTTGATTGTATCCGTCTATATTTCTAACTCCTACTTTGCTCATTAATTTGTAACGATTATTCATTTCTTTTACGGTCCAGCTCAATGCTGCTGTAGCTTTTTTTGCATCAGTTATAACTGGTGTTAGTAAATGTGGAATACCTTCATAGGAAGATAGCTCCAGCATCTTTGGATCTATTAAAATAAATTTACAAATTTCAGGACTTAATTTAAAAAGTAAAGAGACTATAATTGTATTTATACAAACAGACTTGCCAGATCCCGTGGTTCCTGCAATCAGCAAATGTGGCATAGAAGTTAGGTCGCCGATTATAGGCACTCCTGAAATACTTTTCCCAAGTGCAAGGGGTAATTTGATTTCTTTTTGTTGAAACTTTGCGTTTGATATAATTTCTCTTAATAATACGTTTTCTCTGATATCATTCGGTATCTCTATTCCAACTGTATTTTTTCCAGGAATTACAGAAACTCTTGCAGATGTAGAGCTAGTATTTCTAGCTATATCATCAGATAAATTTATTATTTTTGATACTTTTATACCTGGTGCAGGCTCAAATTCATAAAGACTCACTACGGGTCCATTGTTTATTTTTGTAATTTTTCCATCTACACCAAAGTCTAGTAATATTTTTTCAATAAAATCTGAATTGGGCCTACTTTTTTCTATTTGAGAAGTATTAATTTTTTCCGTATTTTTTTCAAGCAAATCTACTGACGGCAGTCTATAACTTATTTTATTTACAATTTCTTTTTTTAAATATTTTTTTTCGAATGTAAATGACTGTTGAGGTTTTTCGTTCTCAATATTTTGTTTTTTATCTAGCAGTTCGCTGTATAAATTAGTTTTTTTATCATCTTTATTTCTTTTGAATATAGAAACAAATTTGTAAAAT
>Ga0209709_10001279_pt1 | contig 23370 bp, 29 predicted proteins | sample ArcticOcean_MG_C_2_FD_187435 | JGI IMG/M metagenome (GOLD analysis project Ga0209709, IMG submission 187435) | Marine microbial communities from western Arctic Ocean - ArcticOcean_MG_CB4_136 (SPAdes) (version 2) | ecosystem: Environmental > Aquatic > Marine > Oceanic | place: Arctic Ocean...
TAACTAAATATATAGGTGGACACGGTACTGTTGTAGGTGGAGCTTTAGTTGATGGTGGTAATTTTGATTGGACTGCAGATCCTAAAAGACAACCACTATTCAATGAACCCGACGCAAGTTACGGTGGTGCTGTATGGGGAAAAGCTGTTCCTGAATTAACGGGTGCAAATGTTGCATTTGCTGTAAGAGCGAGGGTTGTTCTATTAAGAGATTTAGGTGCAGCTTTAGCTCCTGATAATGCTTTTGGATTGATTCAAGGACTTGAGACAGTAGCCTTAAGAATGAAGCAGCATTGTTCAAATGCGGAGAAGGTTGTTAATTTTTTGACTAAACATAGCGAAGTTTCCAGAGTAATATATCCAAATCAGTACAAAGGTGAAATTGGTAATAGAGCTAAAAAATATCTAAGTGGTGGAAATGGTGCTTTAGTTGGAATAGAGCTAAAAGGAGGAATTGAAGCTGGTAAAAAATTTATTGAAGCTTTAAAGATGTTTTATCATGTTGCGAATATTGGAGATGCAAGAAGTTTAGCTATACATCCCGCAACTACAACTCATAGTCAATTAAATGAAGAAGAGCTTTTAGCTTCTGGTGTAACACCTGGATATGTAAGATTATGTATTGGTCTTGAACATATAGATGACATAATTGAAGACTTAGAACAGGCTCTAAATAGAACTTCAAATAATGTTGAAAATATTAAAAAAACTAAAGCCGTTGGTTAGAGTTTTTATATAAAATTAAAACATAAGAACTCAAAACAAATATTGAACCTAACTGGTGTAGTGATGCATATTTAATTTCTACACCTGATAGCAAAGTAATAACTCCTAAAAAAATTTGTAATAAAATAGCAAAATCAAAAAGAAGTATATTTAAAAATCCCAATTTTTTTTTAATAAAAAGATAGTTCAAAATCGTAATAAAAAATAAAAGTACATAAGCTACGCTTCTATGAAAAAATTGAACAATTGATGGATTATAAAATAATTGAGAACTTAAATAATCCTTCTTATTAACATCGCTAGGAAGGAAAGTACCATTCATATCTGGCCAAGAATTATATATTAAACCACCGTCCAACCCTGATAAAAAAGCACCAAAAACAATTTGTAAGGCAATTAGTGTCAAAATAGAAAATAACAAAAATTTTGGTAATTTAATTGTAAATTTATCAACATTATAAATTGTTAATAAATACCAAAAAATTAAACATAATAAGAAAAGTGCCAGACTTAAATGGATAGATAGTCTAAAATGGCTTACATCATTATTTTCAATCAAACCACTAGATACCATGAACCAACCAATAAAACCTTGTAAACATATTAGTAAAAATATTAAATAATATTTATTTGAATAAAATTTATTATTTTTAAATTTTAGAGTAAAAAAAAGGAGTGGAAGTAATGAAAATAACCCAACAATTCTCGCTAACAATCTATGAGCATACTCCCAATAAAAAATTATTTTGAATTCACTTAAACTCATCCCAAAATTTATATTTTTATATTCTGGAATTTTCTTGTATTCAGAAAAATAAATGTTCCATTCATTGGAATTAATTGGAGGAAAAATACCAGTAAATAACTCCCATGCTGTAATAGACAAACCAGAATCCGTCAATCTTGTAAGTCCGCCTACCGCAACCATTAAGACAATTAATACAAACAATGTTATTAACCATAACTTTAAATATTTAATATAGTTGTCACTATTTACAAACATACTTTATACTTATAATAATCATCTGAATAACCAAATGAATAAATGTCGCCTTTAAATAAAAAAAAATTAAATTTATTAAGATTTAAGCTAGATAAATTAGATAGTGAATTGCTTATGTTGATTAAGAAGAGGTCAAACATAGTTAATGAGGTATTAAAGGTTAAAATTAATAAAAGTGAAATAATAGATCAAAAAAGAATTGCATATATTTTAAAAAAAATAAAAAAAAAATCTATTAAGCTAAAAATTGATCCAAAAATTACAAACAGAATTTGGAAAAATATGATTTGGTCTTTTATAGATTACGAAAATAGAAATTTTAAAAAGAAATAAAATTATTTACTGTGAGGTGGAAGTTTTTTCTCCACGAATAATTCATGCTTTCTAGTAGCAGGATTGTATTTTTTAGCAGATAATTTAACTTTTGCTTTTTCACCACCAGCTGGTTTCTTTACATAATAAAAATAAGGACTATTTGGTTTGGCTTCAGGAACAAGTCTTACTTTTACGTGTGTTTTTTTTGCCATATTATTTTAATTTTTTAATTTCTTTAACTAAGTTTAAGATATTCTTAAGTTTATTTTTAATCTTAGAATTGCTCACACTTATAGATTTATTTGAAAATTCGTCAAGTTTTAAAGATTTACCGTCATTAAATACTTTTTTTACACCTTTTATTGTCATCCCCTGTTCCTTTAGTAGAAATTTAATTTTTTTTAAAATTTTTATTGATGGTGGATCATAATATCTTCTATTTCCATTAAATATTTTAGGTTTTATTTGTTTGAATTCTTTTTCCCAAAACCTGATTGTATGTGTATTTAAGTTACCATTTTTTTTATTAACTAAGTTTAATAATTTAGCAACTTCTCCTATTGATTTGTAGGCAGTTTCAATTTTTTCATTCATTAATTAGGTTTTTAAATTCTTTTGATGGTTTGAACAAAACAACATTTCTACTACTAATAATTTTACTCACTTTAGTTTTTGGGTTTCTACCAACTCTACTTTTTTTTTCTCTAATTGAAAAAGTACCAAATTTAGATATTTTAATTTTTTTATTTGAAACAATATTGTCAGTTATTGTAGTCAACAAATCATCAAGAATATTTTGAGAAATCTTTTTTGAAAAACCAATTTGCATATAAAGAGAATTTATCAAGTTCTGTCTTGTTAAATTATTGCTCATATTATTTAATATTATTTTTTATCTTTTCAATTAAATTACCATTAATGATTTTATGACAAACTGATAGAGAGTTAGAAAAACCTATATAATCAGTACCACCGTGACTTTTTACAACTGGCGAATCTAAGCCAATAAAAATTGCTCCATTATATAATCTTGGATCAAGTCTTTGTTTAAATTTATTAAGATTTTTAATATTTAAAAAAGATGATATTTTTCCTATTAAATTTCCAGTCATGGCTTTTTTAAGTTCACTTGTTATAAAATTAGCAGTACCTTCGGCAGTTTTAAGGGCAACGTTTCCAGTAAATCCGTCCGCTACAATAACATTTACATCACCGTTCATTAATTGATTACCTTCTATGTAACCTCTAAAGTCATAATCTAGGTTTTTAATTTTGCTTAATTTTTGATAAGTTTCTTTGATTATTTCATTACCTTTCGTTTCTTCAGAACCAATATTCAATAGAGCTACTTTAGATTGTTCATTAGGATATAAAGATTTAAATAATGCTGAACCCATTAATGCGAAATCAATTAAATTTTTATCACTACATTCAATATTGGCTCCTAGATCTAAAACTACACTCATGCCTTTTCTATTAGGCCACAATGCAGATAAAGCTGGTTTATCAATATTATCTATCATTTTAAGATTGAGCTTGGCTATTACTAGTAGAGCTCCAGTATTTCCTGCGGAAATTACTATGTCAGCCTGTTTACTTTTAACGCTCTCAACGGCAAGCCACATGCTGGTATTTTTTCCCTTTTTAGCACCACCAAGCGGTGTGTCCGTACCTTCTACAACTTCAGTTGTGTGTATTATTTCGTAATGATTATTACTTAAGAAGCTTGGAACAATTTTCTCTATCTGGTTTTTGTCACCAAATATTTTATAAAACGAATTTTTATTACCCTGATAATGATGAGCTATCCCATCTATAACTTTATTGGGTGAACCATCTCCACCCATTGCATCAACTGCAATTGTTATATTTTTAGACATTCTACAATTATAGATTATTTATTCTTTAGGGTCTAAGATTTGTCTACCCTTATACATGCCAGTTTTAAGGTCCATATGGTGGGGAAGTCTGAATTCTCCAGACTTTTTATCTTCAATAATATTCTTTGAAGAAAACTTTATATGAGATCTTCTTTTTCCCGCTCTAGACGGTGATGTTTTACGTTTTGGTACAGCCATAACTAATTTTTGATTTTTATTACACCTTTTATGTGTGAATTTAAAGTATTATTTATTAAATTTAATCTATATTTATCAAAATAATCGACTAAATAAGATATATTTACACTAACATCTATAAAAGACTTCAGTATGGTTATTTTTTCAGATACCGTGAGATCTTCCCAGTTATCAATTTTATCAATTATGCTGTAAAAATAATTGATGTAATCCTTCATTTTTTTATTTATTGATTGATCTCCATAACCAATTTCTCTTATACCTAACTCCAACTGTCTAAACGTATTATCGTAAATATCTTGTAAAAGTCTTTTATTGTCTTTGTTTTTATAAATCTTTAAAAAAAAGGCAAAATGTAACAAAAAGAAAATTAGTCTATCAGAAAAGGTATCCTCATTAGTAAAACCAACATATAAATCTTTATTTCTAGTTAAATTAACTAAATTATTGTAAATATTAATATATTTATTATTCATGAATAAAATTTTCTTAATTATCGTATTTTTACTTATTTCAAATTGTACATTAAATAAAGTAGTAAAACACCACGGTGTACATTTTTTAGATAAAAAACAAGCAAAATTGATTTTATTAAACACAAATAAAAATGATATAGTTGAATTATTAGGTCCACCTTCAACGAAGGGAACTTTTAATAACGACTTATGGATATACATAGAAAGAAAAAAAATTGAATCTTCCCTTATTAAATTTAGTAAAGATAAAATGTTGACTAACAATGTTCTACTATTAGAAATTGATAATAATGGTATATTGGTAAAGAAAGATTTTTTTGATATAACTAAAATGAATGAACTTGATTTTAATAAGAAAAGTACAAAGATAACATATGATAAAAAAGGTTTTATCTATGATTTTCTAGCTAGTATGAGGCAGAAGATAGATTCTCCTGCCAAAAAAAAACAATCTAATTAACCAGCTATAACTGCTAACAATAACAAAGCTACAATATTTGTAATTTTAATCATAGGGTTAACTGCTGGACCGGCTGTATCTTTGTAGGGATCACCAACAGTGTCTCCTGTTACAGCAGCTTTATGAGCTTCAGAACCTTTTCCACCATGATGACCATCTTCAATATATTTTTTAGCATTATCCCATGCTCCACCACCAGCAGTCATTGAAACTGCAACAAATAGTCCAGTTATAATAACACCTAGTAACATAGCACCAACAGAAGCTAAAGCCTCAGCTTGTCCACCTATTGAAAGAATAACAAAATATAAAACAATGGGAGATAAAACTGGTAACAAAGAAGGAATAATCATTTCCTTGATTGCAGCTTGAGTTAATAAATCAACTAGTCTAGCATAATCAGGTTTTTGCTTCCCCTTCATTATACCTGGGTACTTTTTAAATTGTCTTCTAACTTCAACAACTACCGCTCCACCAGCTCTACCAACTGCTTGCATTCCCATTGAACCAAATAAGTATGGAAGCATTCCACCTATTAATAAACCAACAACAACATAAGGATTTGTTAAATCGAAAGTTACAACTATGCCTTCTAATTTTGAACCAGTAACTCCTGAAAAGTGTTTAATGTCTTCTACGTAAGCAGCAAAAAGAACCAAAGCTCCTAAACCAGCAGATCCAATAGCATAACCTTTGGTTACAGCTTTTGTGGTGTTACCTACTGCATCTAATGCATCGGTAGTTTTTCTTACGCTATTAGGTAACTTGGCCATTTCAGCAATACCACCAGCATTATCAGTAACTGGACCATAAGCGTCAAGAGCAACAACCATTCCAGCTAATGCTAACATAGTAGTAACTGAAATCGCAATACCATAAAGACCAGCGATTGAGTTTGTAGCTAAAATTCCAGCAACAATAATTAATGCAGGTATCGCTGTAGCTTCCATAGAAACGGCTAATCCTTGAATAACATTTGTTCCATGTCCAGTTGTTGATGATTTTGCGATACTTCTCACTGGTCTGTATTCAGTACCAGTATAGTATTCAGTAATCCAAATTAATAGGCCAGTGATAACTAAACCAATTATTCCACAGTAGTATAAACTCATACCAGTAAAACTTTTTCCATTAACAGTATATTCACTTGCAAAACCAATCACATAATCAGTTACTGGGTATAAAATTGCCAACGATGAAACGGCAGAAACAACAAATCCTTTATATAGAGCATTCATAACATTTTTACTTTTACCAAGCTTAACAAAGTATGTTCCTAAGATTGATGTTAGAATACAAGCACCACCAATAGATAAAGGGTAGATCATCATATTCATATCACCAACAAAAAATATTGAAGATAAAACCATTGTTGCAACAATAGTCACAGCATAAGTTTCAAATAAATCAGCTGCCATACCTGCACAGTCACCAACGTTATCTCCAACGTTATCGGCTATTACAGCTGGATTTCTAGGATCATCCTCAGGAATCCCTGCTTCGACTTTACCAACTAGGTCAGCACCGACATCAGCACCTTTAGTAAAAATTCCGCCACCTAATCTAGCAAAAATAGAAATAAGAGAAGCACCAAATCCTAATGCAACTAATGCATTAACAATTTCTCTATCAGCAATACCAAGTTTTAATAAAATATAATAATAAACAGCTATAGCTAATAAAGCCAAACCAGCAACAAGCATTCCAGTAACGGCACCAGATTTAAATGCCACCGAAAGACCATTCGCTAAACCTTTTCTAGAAGCTTCAGCAGTTCTTACATTAGCTTGAACAGAAACTAACATACCAACATAACCTGCTATGCCTGATAATGCTGCACCTATAAAATAACCTAAACCAACTAAAGGACTAAACACTAAGCAAATTATTACTAAAACAACAACACCAACCACAGCTATTGTTTTATATTGTCTTGCTAGGTAAGCTTTAGCTCCAATTTGTATTGCAGATGCAATTTCTTGCATTTTTGTATTACCAGCACTCTGACTAAGAATATTTTTACCAGTAAAATAACCATAAACGATTGAAAGAAATCCAGCTGCTATTGTATAAAGTAAAATTGTTTCTACTGATGTGTTCATAATGCCTTTTTAGTTGTTTGGTTGTTAAAATTTTAATGTTTAAAGTCCGGACAATACAAAAAAAGCTATAAAAGGCAATATTTAACTTATTAAAATTTATGAAAATAACCTTTGTTTTTGAGTGTAATTTTCATGTTTTTATCATCAATAATTGATGATTTTTTATCATAGCTTTGAATCAGGCCAATTTTTGTAAGTTTAACTCCACAATTAGAAGCTATTTTTTTTATGATTCTCGTCTTATTTTTAGAGGCTGTAAAAAGTACCTGATAATCATCACCATTAGAAATATAATTGATCTTGGATAATTTTTTAAGATCTAGAAACTTTTTAAGATTGTTAGAAATTGGAATATCTTTTAATAAAAGTTTGTAAGTTAGTTTTTGATTATTTATCATTTTATCAAGATCTGTTAATAGACCATCAGAGATATCAATTGAAGTATTGGCGAATTTATTAATTTGGTCTGCTAATTTTAATTGAATATTTGGCAAATAATACTGATTAATAAAATATTTTTTTAATTGGTCATTAAGTTTAAGTTTATTTTTTAAAATTAGCAAACCTAAATAACTATCTCCTAAATTTCCAGAAACATAAATGTCATCATTGATTTCAGCTTTGTTTCTATAAACAATATTTTTAGCATAACCAATTGAAGTGATTGTAAAACTTAACTTATTTGAAAAAACTGTATCTCCACCACTTAAAAAAATCTTGTATTTATTTTGTTCTTGATTAAGTGCTTTGCTAATTTTTGATAAATTAGATTTAGAAAAACTTTTTTTATTTCCTGACCCTGAAATAAAATAATATTTTGGTTTTACACCCTTACAAATAAGATCTGATATGGATGATCTAATTATTTTTTTAATAACTAGGGTAGGTTTTTTAAAATCTATAAAATGATTACCTTCAGTATATGTATCAACAGAAACCACTAATCTATTTTTTTTATCAAAAAAAACATCATCATTCAAATTTAAAGCACTTGGTGATTTTTTAGAGAGTTTTTGAAAATAATTTTTTATTAATTCAAATTCATGCATTGGTAATTCTTATTTTTTTTGCAATTTTATCAAGTATGGCATTTAAATATTTTGTTTGTGAATCTTCTAAAAAAAAATTTGATGCATCCAAATATTCTTTAATAATTATTTTAGTTGAAATTTTAGGTTTATACATAAATTCAAATACAGCAGATTTAATTATTACTTGAAAAACTTTATCTAAATTTGTTAATTGCAAGTCTTCACTTAAATGATTTTTAATCTCTTCATTAATCACCTCATCTCTTTCAATTGTACCTAAAACTACATCTTTAATAAACTTTTTAAATCTATGTTTTGAAAAAATTAAGTCAGTATCATTATTAAAAAAATTACCATATAATTTTTGTATTATTATAACTCTCGGACTTTGATTGGGATTATATTGTGTTTTCATTTTTATTGTGAAAAGACAGACATTACAGCTTCAGCTGCTTCACTTCCCTTTTTTTTTCTAGCCATAGCTTGCTTCATGTTTAGGCAAGTAATAATTCCATTGCCAATAGGTTTTTTACTTTCTATAGAAATTTTCATTATTCCATCAATTGCTGCCCTTGATATAAAATCAAAATGAGGTGTTTCACCTTTAATAATACAACCTAAGGCAATAAAACCATCATATTTTTTGATATTTTTCGATATAGTTACAGGTATCTCAAATGCTCCTGCTACATTAATAATATCATATTTAATTTTAACTTTATTACTTAACTTCCCGTCATGAATAGTTAAAACGTCTAATGCATTTTTATACATTTCAGTAACAATATCTTCATAATATGGTGCTAATACAATTAAAATTTTTTTCATTAAATTATTTCCTGTTTTGTAATCTTTATATCATATCCTTCTAAACCAATAACTTTTTTGAGAGACTTGGTAATTAGTATCATGTTTCTAACCTTTAAATCTTTGATAATTTGTGCTCCAATGCCATAATTTCTTATAAGTTTGTCATTACCTTTTTTATAAAAATCTTTATTCTTATAATCTTTAAGTGTTTGTGTAACAGATTTCAAATTTGTATCTTTAATAAATACTAAAACACAATTATTAAATTTTTTAAAATAATTTAATGTTTTATTAAAAGAATTTGGTAATTGTTGATTAATCAGATAGTTTTGTACGACGTTAGATGAAATTACTCTAACACGAGGCACTACACCTCTTTTAATATTTCCTTTAATTAAAGCAAAATGCTCAGAACCATCTAAAAGATTCTCATAAATTCTAATTTTATATTTTTGATTTTTAAACTTAATATCAGATTCTTTTTTTAATTTAATTAATTTTTCTTTCTTAAGTCGGTAAGCAATAAGATCTTCTATTTTACCAATTTTTAAATCATGTTTTTTTGCAAAATTAAATAAATCTTGTCCTTTAGCCATTGTCCCATCTTCATTCATTATTTCACAAATAACGGCTGAATTATTTTTCTTTGCTAATTTTGAAATATCAACAGATGCTTCTGTATGACCAGCTCTAACTAGAACACCCCCATCTTTAGCAATGATTGGAAAAATATGTCCTGGGGATACAATTTCTTTTTTATTTACATTTTTTTTTGATGCTATTTTTATTGTTTTAGCTCTATCTTTTGCGGATATACCGGTGGTTATTCCCTTTTTTGCTTCAATTGAAACAGTGAATGCAGTTTTATTTCTAGATTGATTTACGGGAGACATTAAAGATAAATTTAATCTTTTAGCTTGAACGCTATCCATTGCTAAACATATTAATCCACGACCATACTTTGCCATGAAATTTATATTTTTAGCATTTGAGTCTGATGTAGAAATTATTAAATCTCCTTCATTTTCTCTTTTCTCATCATCAACCAAGATGAACATGCCTCCTTTTTTAGCAATATTAATGATAGTTTCAATTGGTGAGTAATTATTTTTTTTCATTAAAATAATTTCTAACGTATTTAGATAAGATATCTATCTCTATATTAACTAGACTATTTTTTTTCAATGATGATAAGTTTGTAAGTTTAAAGGTATGCGGAATAACCCATATTTGAAAACCTTTTTTTGTTAATTTAGAGATTGTTAGAGAGATACCATTTATACAAATTGATGCTTTTTCGATTAGGTTTTTTCTTTCTTTCTTAATAATGTCAAATTCAAATAGATAGGATTTATCAATTATTTTAATATTTGAAATTTTACCGACTATGTCTATGTGACCTTGGCAAATATGACCTGATATTTTTTGACCATACTTTAAGGGTAATTCAAGATTAATTTTATCTTTGATTTTTAAAAATTTAAATTTTGATCTTTGTATAGTTTCATTTGAAAGATAAAACTCCATTATTTTTTCTGTTATGCTTATTAATGTTAAACAAACACCATCGCAAGCAATCGAAACACCGATATCTTTATTGGTTAACTTAAAATCAGATTTTACAAAAATATTAATCCCCTTTTGTCTTTTTTCAGCTTTTGTAATAATTCCTTGATTAAATATAATTCCATTAAACATATTATTTTTTATAGAGCATAATTGAATCATTGCCTAATTTTGTATTAATTTTTATTTTACTTTTATAATTTTGTGACAAACATTTAAAGGAGTTAAAGTCTTTATGCGTCACTAGTTTTGATAATATTTTTGAACTTTTAAATAAGTAAAATTGATTAAATAATTTACTTTTCAATATATTCTTAGATAAATCGTTTCCTCCTTCAACAAGTAAATTCCTGCAACCTAGTTTGTAGAGCTTTTTAAGTATTAGTTTAAAATCAAAATATTTATCATCAATTAAATCAGATTTAATTAGCTTAATGCCTTTTCTTTTAAAAAATAAAATTTTAAAATTATCTGCATTTTTATAAAATATAATTGTATTATTATTATTAGCTGTTTTAAATATATATGAATTAATATTCGTTTCTAAATTTCTATCTAAAATTATTCTTTTCGGCGAAAATTTATTAAAATTTTCAATTCTACAATTTAATTTTGGATTATCTTTATTTAAAGTTTTATAAGAAATCATTATTGAGTCATTATTATATCTTAAAATATGTGAAAATTTATCTGAATGAATATCAGTAATTCTCTTTGTTCCTTTACTATAAATTAAATTATTTTTTGAAACTGCAATTTTACCCGTTACATAAGGAATGTTATATTTTCTATTAAAAAAGTATGGTGTGTAAAAATTAATCATATCTTTTTTTAATAAACCTTTTTTTACAATAATATTTTTTGATTGTAAAATTTTAAGACTTTTTCCTTTAACTTTTTTGTCAATATCATCAATCGAATAAAAAACTTTTTTTATTTTACTTTTAAGAATCTTGTTAGTGCATGGAGGTGTTTTTCCTTGATGATTACAGGGTTCAAGAGTTACGTACATTTTTGAACCTGCTAAACTTATATTCGAGTTTTTAATTGCATTAATTTCAGCGTGTGGTCTTCCATTAAAACCTGTTTGACCGATTGAAATAATTTCATCATCTTTTACAATTACGCAACCGACTGATGGATTTTCACCTGTAAGACCATGGCGTGCTTTTGCTAAATCTAAAGCTATCCCCATATATTTGATGTCTTTTAAGGAAAATTTATCTTTTCTTGTAGACATCTAGCTTGTCCACGAATTGTACAAAATCTTTTTCTTCTCTAAAGTTTCGATATACAGAAGCAAATCTAACATAGGCAACTGGATCAAGTTCTTTTAAACCTTCCATAACCATAGTTCCTATTGTATTTGTAGAAATTTCACTTTGTCCGAGCTCTTCCAGTGCTCTAGAAATTTTACTAATAAACTTTTCAGCTGTTTCAGTATCAATTGGTCTTTTCTTAAGTGCTATATAAATAGATTTAGACAGTTTATCTCTATCAAAAGATGATTTTCTTCCATTCTTTTTAATAACCATTATTTCTCTAAACTGAACTCTTTCAAAGGTGGTAAATCTTGCCCCACAAGCACACAGTCTTCTTCTACGTATAGCTGTTCCATCTTCTGTGGGTCTAGAGTCTACAACTGATGTTTCACCTTTTTTGCAAATTGAACAAATCATTATTTTAAATTCTTATATATTGGAAAAGAAGAAGTAAGTTCTATAACTTCATTTCTAACCTCTTCTTCAATTTTGCTATTATCATCTGGGTTTTCAGATAATCCTTTAACTACTTTTGTAATTAGTTCGCCAACTATTTGAAATTCTTTTAAACCAAATCCTCTTGTTGTTGCGGCTTGAGTTCCAAGTCTTATTCCAGAGGTAATCATTGGTTTTTCACTGTCAAAAGGAATTCCATTTTTATTGCAAGTAATATTTGCTCTAGAAAGACTTTCAGCAGTAGTATTACCTTTTACATTAAAAGGTCTTAGGTCAACAAGCATTAAATGTGTGTCTGTACCATTAGAATAAATTTTAAATCCATTATTTTTAAGAGTTTCTGATAAAATTTTAGCATTTGCTAAAACAGATTTTATATAATCTTTAAATTCAGGTCTTAATGCTTCTAAAAATCCTGCAGCCTTAGCTGCAATTACATGCATTAATGGTCCACCTTGATAACCAGGAAAAACAGCTGTGTTAAATTTTTTTGCTAAATCTTCATGATTAGTTAAAATAATTCCACCTCTTGCACTTCTAAAAACTTTATGCGTTGTAGAAGTAACTACATGAGCATACTCGCAAGGATTTGGATAACCTTTTCCGGCAACCAAACCAGAAAAATGTGCCATATCGACCATAAGATATGCTCCTACTTTATCTGCTATTTCTCGAAATCTCTTAAAATCAATCACTCTAGAGTAGGCACTACCACCACAAATTATAAGTTTAGGTTTATGTTCTAAGGCAAGTTTCTCTACATTTTCGTAATCGATAAGTTCTGACTCTTTATCAACATCATAACTTATTGCATTAAACCATTTTCCCGACATTGAAATTTTTAATCCATGAGTAATATGTCCTCCAGAATTTAAACTCATACCTAAAAAAGTATCACCAGGATTTAATAAAGCTAAAAATACAGCTCCATTTGCTTGAGCACCTGAATGAGGTTGAGCATTAGCAAATTTACAATCAAACAATTTTTTAAGTCTATCAATAGCTAAATTTTCTGCTACATCAACGTGTTCACATCCATTGTAATATCTTTTTCCAGGATAGCCTTCTGCATATTTGTTAGTTAAAACAGAACCTTGAGCTTCTAAGACAGCATGTGAAACAATATTTTCAGAGGCAATTAGCTCTATGTGTTGTTGTTGTCTTCTTAACTCATCATTAATTGCCTTATGTAACTCTGGATCGGTTATTGAAAGAGCATCCTCAAAAAAACTTTTGTACTTATCATTTAAATAATTTTTTTCACTAGACATAATTAAATTTTCTTTATTCTTTTAGCGTGTCTACCACCTTCAAATTTAGTGTTTAAAAAAACATTAACACAGTTTAAAGCAGTTTTGTTAGTCAACAATCTTGCTCCTAATGTAATGATATTTGCATCGTTATGCAATCTTGATAATTTCGTTGATTTTAAATTAAAACATTGAGCAGCACGTATATTTTTATGTCTATTTGCCGCAATACTCATGCCTATACCAGATCCACAAATTAATATTCCTTTATATTTATTGTTAGCATTAACTATTTTAGCAACTTTGTGTGCATAGTCAGGGTAATCAACACTATGATAATTCTCAGGACCAAGATCTAAATATTTAATTTTTTTTTTATCTAAATGAAGCTTAATTAATTCTTTTAATTTATAACCAGCATGGTCAGATGAAATAAATAATTTTTTCAAGTTAATCAAATTTATAATCTAAAACACATGCTACTAAATGTATTCTGTTTTCTTCACCACCATTAAAAGCATTGTGATATTTTTTATTATTAGTAATCCAAACAGAACCATCGGCAGGCATATGTTTTGCAACATTATCAATAACCATTATACATCCTGGGTTTGAGATTATAGGTACATGTAGCCTAGGCTCTGGGTCTCTGTGCCAGCTTAAAGTTGACCTGGGTTCTTTTAATAAAATTCTAACTCTTCCTAATTTGTATTTTGAAGACAAAATGTCAAAAACTTCCTTAAAATAAGTATTTTCATAATCCTTTATAAATTCAGAGTAAGCAGATTCATCAATCGCTATATCTCTGGAAACTTCTTTTCCTGATTTATCTGGTTTGGTCCAATAAGCACCCCTAGCTTTGCTACCTTTAACAGAATCAGGGTCACCAGGTACTTGTGTCAAAGAAATAGCACCAAAGTGAGCTATACCACCTCCATCATCAAATTTTTTAGTTTGAGCAATTTGATTGTAAGCATTTTGCAATTTATTAATATCAAATTTAAGATTTTGCTTTTGAAAGTCACTAAAATCTAAAACTTTATTCTCTTGTTTTAAATTTAAATCAATAATATTTTTTGTATCAATGGTCATGTAAGTTATTTTCTACATTTTTTAATATATATTTGTATAATACATTTGTCGCATTTTAAAAATAAATTAAAAACATGATAACAGGAAATTACCCAAATTTAAGACTAAGACGTAGTAGGAAAAATGATTGGTCAAGAAGGCTAATTCAAGAAAATAGCCTATCTTCAAGTGATTTTATATTGCCTATTTTCCTAATAGATGGAAAAAACACAAAACAATTAATCAAAACAATGCCTGATGTTTATCGATATACAATAGATAAACTTGGATTAATTGTGGATAAAGCAATCAAAAACAAGTTACCAATGGTGGCATTATTTCCTTATACAAAAAAAATCGTAAAAAATAATCTTGGAACCGAAGCTTTAAATGAAGATAACCTCGTGTGTAAAGCTATTCAATACATTAAGAAAAGATATAAAAATGAAATTGGTATTATGTGTGATGTTGCATTAGATCCATATACATCACATGGACATGATGGATTATTAAAGTCAGGCTATGTTTTAAATGATGAAACTATAGAAGTCTTAATCAATCAGTCTCTACTTCAAGCAAAAATGGGTTGTGATGTGTTAGCACCATCTGACATGATGGATGGTAGAATTGGAAAGATAAGAAAAGCATTAGATAAAGAGGGTTATCAAATGGTTCAAATACTTTCATATGCTGTTAAGTATGCATCAAGTTTTTATGGTCCATTTAGAGATGCCGTAGGATCTAAAAGATCACTAAAAAGTGATAAAAAAAATTATCAGATGGATTTTAGAAATAGTGATGAGGCATTAAGAGAAGTTGCACTTGATATAAAAGAAGGTGCCGACATGGTCATGGTAAAACCTGGACTTCCATACCTTGACATTATCAGAACGGTAAAAAATAACTTTAAGATTCCTGTTTTAGCTTACCAAGTTTCAGGGGAATATAGCATAATTTCTAATGCTATAAAAAAAGGTATTCTTGATGAAAAGGCAATAATTGAAACTTTAGTTTCCTTCAAAAGAGCAGGAGCAAATGCAATAGTAACTTATTATGCTGACAGAATAGCAAGTTTAATAAAATAATTACTTCAGTATATTTATAAAGTCTAATCTAGAAGAGGGATAATTAATGTTGTTAGGTTTTAAAATATTTTTTTCTAGATAATCACCAACAAGTTTTAGTCCTTTTAATAAATTTAAATTATTAAGTTCTTCCTTTTCTATTTCAATTAAAAAATTAGGGATAACTTTTTTTTCTTTGCTAGATTTAACAAAGTAGTTAACTTTATCATTAATGACTTCCTGTTGAACAAGATTCTTAAGTTCAAGATCATAACCAACTAACTTTAATAATTCTAGTTCCCAGAGTATATATTTTTTTATCCAATCTTTTTTTGATAAAAGTATAAAAAAATCATCAATTAGATTAAATATCTTAATATTCTCCTGGGCCTCGGCGGTAAGTAATTTAATTAAATTTATTGCAGAAGATAAACACATTAATTTTTTTTTGTTATCAAAATATAATGGTGTTAGTGCTTTTAAAATTTCTATTTTAAAATAACCTAGCCTACCTTCAGCTTTATAAGTGTAGTTAACATGTATCTTATTTCCAACTTGCAGATAATTTTTAATTTTTCTTGAAGAAGCTCCAAAAATTATTCCAGAAATTTTACCATGTTTTTTAGTAAAAATTTCAGCAATTATAGAATTTTCGTTATATTTATTTTTAAATAATAGAAAACCAGTATCATCCCATTGCATTATAAATCCACATTCTTGAGAAAAGAGCTCGCTGCCATTTGTTCAGCTTCTTTTTTAGAATTTCCAGTAGCAGCAACAAATTTTGAATCTTCCAACCTAACAGCAACTTTAAAAATAGGTTTGTGTCTTGGACCTGTGTTTTCTAATACCTTGTATATAGGGAGTGTTTTAAATTTTTTTAAAGAAAATTCCTGTAGTTTGGTTTTTGCATCGACAAATGTAATAATGCTTGCTTTTAAATCATCTTTCCAAAATTTTAATATGAATTTTTCAACAACATCTAAACCTTTGTCTAAAAATATAGCACCAATTAATGCTTCACAACAATCAGAAACGATTTTATCTGCAATCTTAATTTTTTTTTTATTATTATTAGCAATTAATACAAATTTTTCTAAGCTAATCAATTTAGCAATTTCAAAACATTTTTTTTTGTTGACCAGTGATGCAAGTTTTTTGTCTAAAATACCTTCTTTTTCATTTGGATAAGTTTCTAAAAGTTTTTTTGAGATTATAAGACCTAAAACACGGTCACCAAGAAATTCTAATTTTTCATTATTAACTTCATTATTATAACTCTTATGTGTGATGCATTTAGTTAACAATTCTAAATTAGTGAATTTAATATTAATTATTTTTTGTAAACGTGTAATTTTCTTATCCATTATATAATTTTTTTAAAAAACCTATTAAATCTTAAAGTTTTATGCCATTTCCAAAATTGATAAAATTGACCTTTTTTATTATCTGACGAGAAAAAAATAAATTGAGCTTTTCCTACAAGATTATTTTCATGGACATACCCTACACTTGATAAAAATCTACTATCTTTTGAGCAGTCTCTATTATCACCTAAAAAAAAATAATGTTTTTCAGGTATTAAAAATTTATCTGAATTTTGAAAACTGTATTTTTTTCTATATGCTGTTTTGTAATTTTTTCCATTTGGTAATTTTTCTAAATAAGTATTCACAGAAATAAATTTATTTGTTCCACAGTAAATTTTTTCAACAATATCAATTTGATCTTTGAGTATTTCATTGTTATTAATATATAAATTACCATTTTTAAATTGAATTAGATCACCAGGTAAACCAATTAATCTTTTAACATAATCAGTTCTATTGTCAGCTGGTGTTTTAAAAACAACGACATCCCCTCTTTTTGGTAATTTTGACATCATTCTACCCTTAAATATAGGTGGACTAAAAGGAAAGGAATGCTTGCTATAACCATATGAAAATTTAGTTACAAACAATCTATCGCCAATCAACAAACTTGGTTCCATGGATGATGAAGGAATAACAAAAGGTTGAATTAACAAAGACCGGATAAATAAAGCAATAATAAGTGCATAAAAAATTGTTTTAAAATTTTCAATTAAATAAGGTTTATCTATTTTCATTAATTTTTAAATATTACAAATGCTATAGAATATTTTTTTTCATCAGAAATTGATAGAAAGAAATTAGATGCATTTAGGTTAAATTTTTTCTTTAATATTTTTTTTAACTTATCTGTAATTAAAAATGAAGGTTTTCCTAATTTATCATTTTCAATAGAAATATCTTTTAAATTAAGATTATTTCTAAAACCAGTACCTATAGCTTTAGAAAATGCCTCTTTAGCTGCAAATCTTTTTGCAAAATATGCACTTAAATTTTTTATTTTCTTTGAATTATTGATTTCCTTTTTGGTAAAAACTCTATCTATAAAGTTATCATTCTTAATTAAACGTTTTATTCTTGCGTTTTCAACTAAATCAACACCTATACCTATTATTTTCATAAAATTAATTATTGGATAATCTTTTAAATTTTTTAATAACTTTTTTAAATCCATCAAAAATAGACTCACCGATAATAAAATGACCTATATTAAATTCTTTAATATCACTAATATTATTTAAGATTTGAGCAGTTTTATAATCAAGTCCATGTCCAGCATGTACTTGTAGATCTAATTTATTTGCAAATGAAGAACATTTCTTAATATTATCAAATTCTTTTTTATATTTTTTACCATTTTTTATTAAATTTGATATTTTGCCCGTGTGAAATTCGACACAATTAGAACCAAGATCTTTTGATAAATTGATGTTTTTAATATTAGCATTTATAAAAAGACTTATTCGTATGTTTGCTTTTTTTAACCTGTAAATTGTTTTCTTTAATTTTTTAAAGTTTTTTAAAAGATCAAGACCACCTTCGGTAGTTACTTCATTTCTATTTTCTGGTACTATACATACATAATTAGGTTTATTTTTAATTGCAATTTTTAATATTTTTTCATTCAAAGAAATTTCAAGATTTACAATTATTTTTTTTTGCTTACAGATTTTTACAACATCAGAATCATTTATATGCCTCCTATCCTCCCTCAAATGTATCGTAATTGAATCTGCACCATATTTAGTTGCAAGCTTAGCTGCATCTAATGGGTCGGGATGTGACTCACCTCTGGCATTTCTAATAGTTGCCACATGATCTATATTGATACCTAATTTTTTCATTTGATAAATCTACTACCTGGCACTGAAATTGGTAATAATTTAAGATAATTTGGTAGTTTATTTTTTTTAAAAGTCGGCACTTCGATTTTTAAAAATGAAATAATTTTAGTTTTAATCTTTAGACTCTTTTTTGTTGATCTGTCTATTAAAGATGCAAAACCTACTAATTTAGATTTTGATTTTCTGATCAGCTGCACACATTCTAGACTTGATTTACCTGTTGTTATAACATCTTCAATAATTAATACATTTGAATTTTTTTTAATTGTAAAACCTCTTCTAAGTTTAAATTTACCATTAATGCGTTCACAAAAAATTGTTTCTTTTTTAAGAAGTCTTCCTATTTCATACCCAATTACAACCCCACCCATTGCTGGAGCTAAAATAATATCAATCTTTTTATATTTCTTGTTAATTTTTTTTGAGAGAGATAAGCAAATATCTTTGGCTAAATGAGGAAAACTCATTAATTTTGCACACTGAATATATTTAGATGAATGAAGACCAGATGATAATACAAAATGACCCTCTAAGAGAGCGTTAGTTTTTTTTAAAATATTTAAAGATTTTTTGTGTGAAAGCATTACGTTCCTTTAACCAGTTGTCTTCATGTCTAATAATTTTAAATCTTATTTCTTTTTGTTTTAACTCACTAATAAAATTTGTAAAGTTTTTCAAATCATTAATAATTAAATTAAATCTAAAATTAATATATTCATGGGTTTTTTCTTTCATTTCTACATTGGAGATGTTTAAGCTATGAAGGCCAAGTAGAGTTGTAACCTCACCTAATTTACCAGGTTTATCAGGCAAAGAGATCCATAGCGTAGTATTGTATTTCTTAATTCTTTGAGCTTTTTCTTCACCTTTTTTATACCAATATTTTCTAATCGCTGATCTTGCTTTTCCAGTTTTTGTAATAGGTATCCAATGCAAAGAAGGAGATTTATTTTTAGAAGTTATGATATCTACAACATCTCCATTATGGAGTAAGCTTTGTAACTCACTATCATTACCATTTATCTTACAAGCCACAGTGCTATTACCAATTTTCGTATGAACAGCATAAGCAAAATCTATTGGTGTAGCATCTTTCGGAAGCTTTATAACTGAACCCTTGGGTGTAAAACAAAAAACATTTTCCTGAAACATTTGTAATTTGGTATACTCAAAGGAATGTTCTGGATTTTCATCTCTATCAATAATTTCAACCAAATCTTTAAGCCAATCATACTCTTTCCATGTTAATGAATTAAATTTTTCTGACGATTTATATTTCCAATGTGAGGCAATTCCTCTTTCTGCAAACTCATGCATAGACATAGTTCTAATTTGTATTTCAATAGGTCTTCTATTCGGACCTATTATTGATGTGTGCAAAGATTTATATTCATTAATCTTAGGAGACGATATATAATCTTTAAATTTTCCTGGTATGCAGTTCCACTCCTTATGAAAAATTCCAAGAGCCTTATAGCAATTTTCAACATTAAAAAGAATAACTCTGAAGCCTATAATATCAGTAATTTGTTCAAGCGAGGTTCTTTTTTTTTGAACCTTTCTCCAAATAGAAAAGGGTGTTTTTTCTCTTCCTATAATTTCTGCTTCTAAATGATTTTTTTTTAACAACTCGTTAAATTGATGTGATATGGAGTTGAAACTATTAACATTATCATCTTTAATCTCATCTAATCGTTTTTTGATAAGCTCACGTGCTTTATTATTTAAAACTTTAAAAGAAAGATCTTCAAGTTCATCTCTAATACGATGCATGCCCATACGATCAGCTAACGGTGCATATATTTCCATTGTTTCTTTTGAAATACGTTCCTTTTTTTTAATATCATTAATTGCATCAATTGTTCTCATATTGTGTAAACGGTCAGCTATTTTTACTAATAAAACACGTATATCTTTTGATGTAGCTAGAATTAATTTTCTAAAATTTTCTGCTTTAGAATTTGTAATAGCTTGATTCTCAAATACTGAAATTTTAGTCACTCCGTTAACTAAATCTGCAACCTCTTGACCAAATTCGTCTTTAATAGTTTCGTAAGTTGCGTAAGTATCTTCAATGGTATCATGTAGTAAGCCAGTGGCTATTGTAGCGCTATCTAATTTTAATTCAGTTAAAATATTTGCTACAGCAATAGGATGAACTGCATATGGATCGCCGGAATGTCTCTTTTGATTTTTGTGAGCTTTTAAAGCAAAATTATAAGCTTTGTTTAATTTATCGGGATTTAAAAATTTATTATAAGATTTAACTTTATTTATTAATTCTTCAGAATTAAGCATTAATTATTATAACATTAATTTATAATTGTTTAATAGATGTTAAGTCATCAATTTTTAATGAATTGATTAAATTTGTTATATTTACTTTAGTTTTTGGATGTTTCCAGGATTTATCTATTTCATACAATGGCAATAAAACAAAATTTCTTTTAGTCATTGATACGTGCGGTAATATAAGTTTTGGTTTATTTTTTATTACAATAATTTTTTTATCATAATCAATTATATCTATATCACACGTTCTGGGGTCATTTTTTTTAGATCTTTTTCTTCCTAATGATAATTCTATTGAGTTGCAAATAGCTAAAAGTTTTACTGGGGATAAATCTGTTTTAATCTTGATAATAACATTTATAAATTTAGGCATTGTTCGATCTGGCCAAGATTCAGACTCGTATTTACTTGAAGACCTTAAAACTTGAACATTATGAGATTGAAGCATAAATTTAGTCAAATCAATATTTTTACTTCTATTCCCTAAATTAGAACCAATGCCCAAATATGCAATTTTAACTCGATTTTCTAAGATACCTAGCTTTATCACGATCCCAATCCTTATTTTTTTTTGTTGCTCTTTTGTCGTATTGTTTTTTTCCTTTTGCAACAGCAATTTCAATTTTTGCTTTCCCTTTCTTAAAATACATTTTGGTAGGCACCAGTGTAAAGCCATCTCTTTGCATTTTACCAATTAATTTATTGATTTCTTTCTTATTTAATAATAATTTTCTTTCATCTGTAGGGTTATGGTTTGAATAGCTTGCCTGTTTGTATGCCGCAATATGTGAGTTAATTAAAACTATCTCTCCATTTTTTTCAACAGCATAAGATTCTGCAATATTAACTTTCCCGTCTCGTATAGATTTTATCTCAGAACCTTTGAGTGCTATTCCAGCTTCAATTAAATCTTCAAAAAAATAATTAAAACTAGCTTTTCTATTTAAACATATAATTTTTAAACCAGGGTTGGCTTTTTTATTCATTTGAGTAATTGAGCGGAAACCAATGCTTTTTTAATAATTTCCTTAGTTGGGTTTGTAACCTTAACTAAAGGCAGTCTTACATTGTCATCACATAGACCAAGAAGTTTTGCTGCATATTTGACTGGACTAGGATTGCTTTCTATAAACATCGAGTGATGCACTGGTTGTAATATTTGATCTAAACGTTCAGCTTCACTTTTTTCGATGTCAATTAATGATAAAGAAAATTTTTGAAATTCAGAGCAAAGTTTAGGCGCAATATTTCCAGTAACACTGATAGCACCTACTCCACCTCTTTTGTTAAACTCTAATGCATTATCATCATTTCCTGTTAGTTGAATAAATTCGTTACCCATTTTATTTTTTTGTTTATCTACACGGTCTAAATCTCCCGTTGCATCCTTGACACCCACAATATTTTTTAATTCAAATAGCCTAGCCATTGTATCAACGGACATATCAATCACAGATCTTCCAGGGATATTATAAATCAAAATTGGTATTCCACATGTGTCGTTGATAGCTTTATAATGTTGATATAAACCTTCTTGTGTTGGTTTGTTGTAATAAGGTGTAACTATTAAAGCAGCACTGGCTCCAACTTTTTCAGCGTGCTTGGTTAAAGAAATTGCCTCTTCTGTCGAGTTAGAGCCTGTACCTGCGATAACTGGGTTTTTTCCCTTACTCTCGCTTATGCAGAGCTCTATTACTTGTTGATGTTCGTCGTGAGTAAGAGTCGGAGACTCACCTGTAGTCCCAGCAGGAACTAGTCCATTAGTTCCATTATCTAAGTGAAAATGGATAAGTTTGATATATGCTTCTATATCAAGCTTATTATTTTTAAATGGGGTTATTAAAGCAACATTTGATCCTTTGAACATAAATACTTATAACATAGTTTACCGATTCATTTAGTAAAATTTATGCTTAAAAATATATCATTTTTTATAAAATTATTATTCCTGACATTAATATTTATGGGTAATTCAAATACTGAAGAATTAACAATAGTTCCATTAAAAAAACCTTTTTTAGATAAAATAACTGAGCAAAAAAAAATAGCTCAAGGTACTATAAGACCTAAATCTAAGCCGACTCAAAAAATAGAAGATAAAAATAAAACTCAAAATACTATTACACCAAAATCTAAACCTTCTAAATTTAATGAAAAGAAGAAGACAGAGGTAGTTGAAAAGGTAATAAAAAATA
>Ga0209709_10001284_pt1 | contig 23302 bp, 24 predicted proteins | sample ArcticOcean_MG_C_2_FD_187435 | JGI IMG/M metagenome (GOLD analysis project Ga0209709, IMG submission 187435) | Marine microbial communities from western Arctic Ocean - ArcticOcean_MG_CB4_136 (SPAdes) (version 2) | ecosystem: Environmental > Aquatic > Marine > Oceanic | place: Arctic Ocean...
ATATTTTTTTCATTCAAATCTAAATCTGAAGTATGGCCTTCTATTTTTTTATCCCAATCGTCATTGTTTTTTAAAATTGAATAATTTGTTATTTTTTGTTTTTCAAACCATTCTTTACTGTGTCTTTCTTGTTTATAAAATAAGCCCAGTTTTATATCGTTAATCTTTAATATTATAGTCTCTCCTCTAGGAGACAAAAGTCCAATTTTATTTGCTAAATTATTAATAATTATTGTAGGTATATTTTCATCACTATCAAAATAAATTCTTATTAAATTTAATTGTCTTGTATGATTTAAGTATGAATTATCTTTATTAAATTTTATCCTCAAACTAAAAAAGCCTTTTCTTAAAGGAGAGACTGATGTGCCATGAAATTTATATTCAATTTTAAATTGATTATTTTTTTCATTTAATTTTGATTTTCTCCAGTAATTTAACTCATCTTTGATGAAGCCTTTTTTTTTAAATACTTCGAGTTGAGATTTAAGGTCGACATAATCAGAACTACTCATTTTAAGATTGATACTTTTTGGTTCTTGCTCTTTTATCTTATAATAAACTCTTTCTATATCAAATGCATTTACAAAAAATCTTATTGTTTTAAAGCTAAAATGATAAAGTTTTCCAATCGCTGTGTCTCTTTGTAATGTTTTATGAAGTTTTAGAAATTTTTCATATTTTGTGTCTTGGTTAAATAAGAAAATTATATAAAAAAAAATTAATACAATTGCAGATGCAAAGCATATTAAAAAAAATTTAATTGATAACTTCATATAAACATATTATTTTTTTTAATTATCAAGAAAATTACTACTATAACTTAAAATATTTGCATCAATTATACCTTTTGTATCTAGCATTTTTTTTATTAAAATACCTCTTTGTATGCATGTTTATATGTGTAAGAAATTATCATAGCGCAAATTAAATTTGCTAATAATCCTAAGGCTATATCAGATACAGTTAATGTTTGACCTGCTGTCAATCTATTTGCACTGCTGGATATGATGTCTGTAAAAGATAAAGACTTAGAATTTTCCATAAATAATACTTTTTAAATATTAATAAATAATACTATATTAATTAATTTATATCATTCAATTATTTATAAATATAATTCTTATCTACAATAGTTAATTGTAATTTTTATAAATAAACCAACGCTTATTTAAATCTTAAAATTTTAATGCCTTTTTAAGATAATTTTTATTTAGATCACAATCTGTATAACCACACTTAACAATATTTAGGTAACGTTTTGTAGGATAAGCAAATGATGTTTTTTTTATCATTGTATAAGTCATTACTTTTTTGCCATAATAAGTAAAATAATATTTTTTGTATAAAATAGGATAATCTTCGTACATATCTAATTTTTTTTCATCACTTTTTGAAATTTCAAATAAAGCTCCAGGCACGATTGAATTTTTTTTATGCTCGATATCAGCTGCTCTATATTTACTTCTAAATGTTAATCTAAAATCTTTTAAATTAATTTTTTTTAAGAATATGCTGTCTTTACATCTTCTTTTCATTTGAAAGTGGTGAAGATTACTACCGTATGCAAAATAAAGCATATTACTATCTATCTACTACTTCTATTTTTTTTTCATTTACAAAATTTAAAATTTGCGAACAGCATTGATCAATTTGAGATTGATCTTCTGAACGTATTACAATTGAAACTCCTAATTTTCCTGCTTGAAAAAAAGGATAGCTTCCTATTTCTATATCTTTGTGATTTTCTTGAACATTAGTTAATGATTTAGCAATTTCACTTTCTACAGTTCGCAAACTAATTGTATGACTCAATATGGGTGCACCCCCTACTATTTCATTCTTTAAACCACCTAGCATAGATTTTAATATTGAAGGAACTCCTGGTAAACAAAAAACATTTTCAACATTAAATCCTGGCGCACCACTAGTAGGATTTAAGATTAATTTAGCATCTTTCGGCATCCATGCCATTTTTTGTCTACCCTCATTAAACTCTCCTGGTTTGTAATACTCTTCTAAAATTTGAAATGCTTCTTTATTAATTTCGTAATCAAGGTTAAACGCTTTGGAGATAGATTCTGCTGTAATATCATCATGTGTTGGACCTATACCTCCAGTTGTAAATACATAATCATTTACTTTTCTCAACGCATCAATCGTAACTACAATTATTTTTTCTATGTCCGGTATTACTCTTACTTCTTGAACTTTAACACCGATAGAATTTAACCATAAAGATATTGTGCTTGTATTTGTATCTTGTGTTCTTCCAGAAAGAATTTCATTGCCTATAATTAGTATTGCGGCATTAACTTTTTTGTTTTTTGTCATTTTTAAATATACAATTTAAATATGGAATTTACCAAGTCTTTAATAAAAGGCAAACTTGTCAAAAGATATAAAAGATTTTTTGCAGATGTTAAGCTTAAAAAGGAAGTTGTAACCGCACATTGTCCTAACACAGGATCTATGATGGGATTACTAGATGAGGGCAATGAAGTCTTTATTTCAAAAAATGACAATCCTAAAAGAAAATTAAAATACACATTAGAAATTATTAAAGTTAAGAAGAAATTAGTGGGTGTAAATACTCATTTTGCAAATAAAATTGCTTTTCACGGTTTATCTAACAATCTCATTAAAGAAGTGTTGAATAATGACAATATTAAACCTGAGGTTTTCTATGATAAAGAAACAAGATTTGATTTTTTAATTAAAAAAAATAAACAGAAAATTTTTGTTGAAGTAAAAAATGTTACCTTATTTAGAGACAAAAAAATTGCAGAATTTCCTGATGCAATTACCACCAGGGGGTCAAAACATTTAAGAACTCTTATCAAAGCAATAAAAAAAGGTTATAAATCCTATCTATTATTCTTAATCCAAATTCAAGGCGTTGAAAATTTTAAAATAGCTAAAGATATCGATAAAGAATATTATACAAATTATTTACTTGCAAAAAAAGCTGGTGTTAACTTTTTAGCATATCGTTGTAAAATAAGCTCAAAAGAAATTAAGATAGAAAAAAAGATAAAAATTATTAATGACTGATTATCTGGAAAAATTTGAAAAGATGAGAGTTGCTGGTAATTTAGCTGCAAGGACTCTTGATATGCTCACAGATAATATTAAACCTGGTGTTACTACAGACTTTATAGATAAATTAGGTTATGAATTTATAAGAGATAATGGTGGATACTCTGCCCCACTTTATTATAGAGGTTTTAAAAAATCATTATGCACTTCTTTAAATCATGTTGTCTGTCATGGTATTCCCTCAGATAGAATTTTAAATGAAGGTGACGCAATTAATGTTGATGTTACAGCTATCGTTGATGAACATTATGGTGATACAAGTAAAATGTTTTGTGTTGGTAAGACGTCCGTTAAAGTTAACAATATAATTGATGCAACTTATGAATCTATGATGTTAGCTATAAAGTTATTAAAACCAGGATTAAAAATTGGAGATATTGGATACGCAATACAATCCTTTGTAGAAAAAAAAGGCTTTTCTGTAGTGAGAGATTTTTGTGGTCATGGTATAAGTACTACATTTCATGAACCTCCAAATATTTTACATTATGGGAAAAAAAATACCGGAATGGAACTGAGGCCTGGTATGACTTTTACTATCGAACCCATGATAAATGTGGGTGAATGGGATATAAAAATGCTAAAAGATGGCTGGACAGCTGTCACAAAAGATAAATCTTTATCAGCACAATTTGAGCATACCCTAGGTATTACTGAAAATGGTTATGAAATTTTTACAGAATCTGTTAAAGGTTATTCTAAGCCCCCTTACTTATAATTAATGATTGAAAGATATTCTAGAAAACAACTGACTGACATTTGGTCAGAAAATAATAAATACCAGATTTGGCTTGATGTAGAATTAGCTGCAGCAGAAGCCATGGAAAAACTAGGCCATATTCCAAAAGGCGTAGCTTCAGTTGTTAGAAAAAAAGCTAAAATCAATGTTAAAAGAATTCACCAAATTGAAGCTAAAGTTAAACATGATGTGATAGCTTTTTTAACTTCTGTTACAGAAAAGGCTGGTATTAAAGCAAGATACCTTCATCAGGGAATGACCTCATCTGATGTGTTGGATACAAGCTTAAATATTCAATTGGCCCAATCTGGCAAAATTTTACTCAGTGATATAGATCAAATTTTAAAAGTTCTAAAAAAACAAGCTAAAAAATACAAGTACACTCCTTGTATCGGTAGAAGTCATGGAATACATGCGGAGCCAATTACTTTTGGACTAAAACTTGCTTCATTTTATGAGGAATTTAAGAGAAATAGAAAAAGATTAACTGATGCTATTGAAGAAATATCGACATGTGCAATTTCAGGGGCTGTAGGAACATTTGCAAACATTGACCCTAAAGTTGAAAAACACGTTGCACAAAAACTTGGTTTAAAAGTTGAGCCTATTTCAACTCAGGTTATACCAAGAGATAGACATGCTTTTTATTTTTCAGTTCTTGGAATTATCGCAGGTTCAGTTGAAAGGGTTGCAATAGAAATTAGACACTTACAACGAACAGAAATTTATGAGTTACAAGAATTTTTTTCAAAAGATCAAAAAGGTTCATCTGCTATGCCTCATAAAAAAAATCCAATATTAAGTGAAAATCTTACTGGACTGGCAAGAATGGTGAGAAGTGCTGTAATACCTGCTTTAGAAAATATTGCACTATGGCATGAAAGAGATATTTCTCATTCAAGTGTTGAAAGAAATATTGGCCCAGATGCAAATATAACATTAGATTTTGCACTAGTTAGACTTGGAAACATTTTAGATAAAATGATTGTTTATCCAAAAAAAATGATTGAAAATTTAAATTTAACTAAAGGTTTAATTTTTTCTCAAGAAGTAATGCTTGAATTAACAAAATCTGGTTTAAGTAGAGAACAATCTTATAAAATGGTTCAAAACTACGCAAAAAAATGTTTTGCAGAAAATTTAAATCTATTTAAGGTAATATCTGATGATAAATATATTATAACTAAAATTTCATCAAAAAAACTTAAAGCAATATTTAATTATTCATCTCATTTTAAAAGCATAGATTTAATTTTCCGGAGAGTTTTTAAATAATGAAAAAAGGTAAAAAATTATACGAAGGTAAGGCAAAGATTATTTACTCTACGTCTGATAAAAACTTAGCTATTCAATACTTTAAAGATGACGCAACGGCTTTTAACAATTTAAAAAAATCTATAATTGAAGGCAAAGGAGTTCTTAACAATAGAATATCTGAACACATACTTACAAGCTTGTCTCAAATTGGCATCAAAAATCATTTAGTCAAAAGATTAAATATGAGAGAACAAATAATCCAGCTTGTTGAAATTATACCTATAGAATTTATTGTAAGAAATGTTGCAACTGGATCTATAACCAAAAGACTTGGTATTGAAGATGGTACTATTTTAAAACAACCGTTATTAGAATTTTGCCTTAAAGATGATAAATTAGGTGATCCTTTAATTGCAGAAGAACATATTTTAGCTTTTGACTGGGCAACTAAACAAGAATTAGAAAAAGTAAAAAAAATGATCCTAAGAATTAATGATTTTATGATTGGAATGTTTAGAGGTGTTGGAATTAAACTAATCGACTTTAAGCTTGAATTTGGAAGATTAAAGTCTAATGAAAAAAATGAAATAATATTAGCTGATGAAATAAGCCCTGATACATGCAGATTATGGGATTCAATAACCGATAAAAAATTAGATAAAGATAGATTTAGAAAAAATCTTGGAGATTTAATCCCAGCTTATGCGGAGGTTGCAAAAAGACTAGGAATACTTCATGAACAATCAAACGTTAGTTCAGTTAATGTTACAAAATTAAGATCAATTAAAAAAAGAAAATAATATGAAGATATCAGTAGTCATCACTCTTAAAAAAGATGTTCTAGATCCACAAGGTAAAGTTATTCATCAAACTTTAGATGGTATGGGCTTTGCTGACATTAAAGAAGTTAGACAGGGAAAATATTTTGAAATTGATACTAAGGAAAACGATAAAAAAAAAGCTGAAGAAAAGGTAGAAGAAATGTGTAAAAAACTTTTAGCAAATTTAGTAATAGAAAATTATAAAATTATTGAATCACAATAATAAATAATGAACTCATCTGTAATAACTTTTCCTGGATCTAATTGTGATAGAGATATGCATGTTGCCTTAAAAAAATTTGGTTTTAAAAATAAAATGATTTGGCATAACAGTGTTGAACTTCCTAAAAGTGATATAGTTGTTTTGCCTGGTGGTTTTTCTTATGGAGATTATCTTAGATGTGGAAGTATGGCTTCTAAATCTAAAATTATGCAATCAGTAATTAATTTTGCAAAAGGAGGTGGTAAAGTTTTGGGTATCTGTAATGGATTTCAAATTTTAGTAGAAAGTGGTTTGCTTCCAGGAATATTACTTAGAAACAAATACTTAGAATTTATTTGCAAAAATGTTTTTGTAAAAATTAATAATAAAGATAACTCATATTTTAGAGGTATTAAAAAAAAAACACTTGAGCTTCATATTGCTCATAATGAAGGAAATTACTTTTGTTCAAAAAAACAAATTAAAGAAATCGAAAACAACAATCAAATAGCTCTATATTATTCTGATGAAAGAGGTAATATTGATGATAATAACAATCCGAATGGTTCTATTAAAAATATTGCAGGAATATTTAACAAAGAAAAGAATGTTTTAGGAATGATGCCCCATCCTGAACGGATGATAGACTCTAGCCTTTCCGGCGAAGATGGTTCAATATTTTTTGAAAATTTAATAAATAATTTAAAATAATGATAGTTAACGAACAAATTGCTGTAGATCACGGATTAAAGAAGGAAGAATATAAAAAAATTTGTAATTTATTAAAAAGAGTTCCAAATATAACTGAGCTTGGGATTTTTTCTGCTATGTGGAATGAGCATTGTTCATACAAATCATCAAGACTGCATCTTAAAAATTTACCTAGCAAAGGAAAAAATGTTATTCAAGGTCCAGGAGAAAATGCTGGTGTTATTGATATTGGTGATGATGATGCAATTGTTTTTAAAATAGAAAGCCATAACCATCCCTCTTTTATTGAGCCCTATCAAGGTGCTGCCACAGGTGTTGGTGGAATTATGAGAGATGTTTTTACAATGGGTGCTAGGCCTATTGCAAATCTTAATTCAATTCACTTTGGCTCTCCACAACATAAAAAAACTAAGAATTTACTTAGAGGAGTTGTTCATGGAATAGGTGGATATAGTAATTGCATGGGGGTTCCAACAATTGCAGGACAAACTAGCTTTGATGAATCTTATAATGGAAATATTTTAGTAAATGCAATGACTTTAGGTCTAGTTAAGAAGAATAAGATTTTTTATTCTAAAGCTGCAGGTTTAAGTAAGCCAGTAATTTACGTTGGTTCTAAAACTGGCAGAGATGGAATACATGGTGCTAGTATGGCTTCTGCAGTATTTGATGAAAAAATAGAAGAAAAAAAACCTACAGTGCAAGTTGGTGATCCATTCACAGAAAAGCTTTTATTAGAAGCTTGCTTAGAGTTAATGACAGGAGACTCAATTATTGCAATTCAAGATATGGGTGCTGCGGGACTTACATCATCGAGTATTGAAATGGCTTCAAAAGGAAGTTTAGGTATTGAAATAAATTTAAATAAAGTTCCTTGTAGAGAAACAAAAATGACACCCTATGAAATTATGCTTTCTGAAAGTCAAGAAAGAATGTTGATAGTATTAGAAAATGGGAAAGAAGAATTGGCAAAAAAAATATTTGATAAATGGAATTTAGATTTTGCTGTAATCGGTAAAACAACTAAAAGTAAAAAAATTGAACTTTATTTTGATGAAGAAAAAGTCGTGGATGTTCCAATAAATATATTGGTTGAAAATTCACCTATGTATAACCGTAAGTGGAAAAAAGCTAAACTTCCAAAAAGAATAAAAGTTGATAAAGAAAAATTCAAAAATTTAAAAATTATTAATGTTTTAAATAAGATATTATCTAATCCAAATATATGTAGTAAAGAATGGATTTGGCAGCAATACGATCAGACCGTTATGGGTGATACTATTCAAAAACCTGGTGGAGATGCTGGTGTTGTGAGAATTCATGGAACCAATAAAGCGGTGGCAGCCTCAGTTGACTCATCAGCTGTATACTGCTGGGCACATCCTTTAAGTGGAGGGAAGCAAATTGTTTGTGAAAGTTGGAGAAATTTAATTGCTGTTGGAGCAAAACCAATTGCAATTACAAATTGTTTAAACTTTGGTAGCCCGGAGAATGAAGAAAATATGGGTGAGTTTGTAGAGAGTGTTCTAGGTTTAGGAGAAGCTAGTTCGTATTTAGATTTTCCTGTAGTTTCTGGAAATGTATCTTTTTATAATCAAACAAAAGATATTGGAATTAAACCAACACCTACAATTGGGGGTGTTGGTTTAATCAAAAATTATAAGAATATGGTAACCATAGATCTTAAACAAACTGGCAATATACTTTTGGTTATTGGAAAAACTGAAGGACATCTTGATCAAAGTTTATTTTCAAGAGACATTTTAAACGAAAAAAATGGTCCACCCCCTGAAATTAATTTATTTAATGAAAAAAATAATGGTATAACAATTTTGAAACTCATAGATAAAAAGTTTATAAAAGCCGCACATGATGTCTCGTTAGGAGGTATTATTACTGCTCTCTCTAAAATGTGTATTAAAGGAAAAAAAGGCGCTTTGCTAAAAAAACCAAACTATTTAATCAATGAATTCGAATACTTTTTTGGAGAAGATCAAGGTAGATACATAATAGAAATAGAGAAAAATAATCTTAACAATGTTACTGAAATGCTTGAAAAAAATTCCGTACATTATGATGAACTTGGAACTGTAAATGATAATGAGCTAATTATCAATGATAAGTCAAAAGTATCAATTGACGATTTAATTAAATCACATACAACTTGGTTAATTAATTATATGAGTAAATAATGGCAATGGATTTAAAAGAAATTGAAGTACTTATCAAAGAAGCTTTACCTGATGCTATAGTTGAAATTCAAGATTTGGCAGGTGATGGCAATCACTACTCTGCTACTATAACATCAGGTAAATTTTCTGGAAAAAGCAAAATTGAACAGCATAAGATGGTGTATAATTCCTTAAAGGGTAAAATGGGGAATGAACTGCACGCTTTAGCAATTAAAACAAAGGAGTAATCATGGATCAAGAAGTTAAAGATTTAATTAATAATGAAATAACAAATAATGAAGTTTGTTTATTTATGAAAGGAACTACAGACGCTCCTCAGTGTGGATTTTCGATGGCAGTTTCAAATATGCTTAAGATTTTAGAAGTTAACTACAAAGGAATTAATGTTCTTGATAACCAATTATTAAGAGAAGGTATAAAAGAATTCAGTGACTGGCCTACTATACCTCAACTTTATATTAAAGGTGAATTTGTAGGTGGCTGTGACATCATTAAAGAAATATATGAAAATGGTGAACTTAAAAAAATTCTTGAAGATAAAAAAATAAATTTTAAAAACTAAAATTATCTAGAGTAATATTCAATTACAAGATTAGGCTCCATAACAACTGGATATGGAACTTCATCAAATTTAGGTGTTCTAACAAAAGTAACTTTTTTATTCTTTTCATCTAAATGAATGTATTCAGGAGTTTCTCTTTCTTTGTTAGCTAAAGCAATATCAATAAATGCTAACTGTTTAGATTTATCTCTAATTTCAATAGTATCTTCCTCTGTAACAACATAACTTGCTATATTAACTTTTTTACCATTAACTTTTACATGTCCATGGTTGATAAGTTGTCTAGCTGAAAATATTGTTGTTGAAAATCTTGCTCTATAAACTACTGCATCAAGTCTTCTTTCAAGTAATCCAATTAAATTCTCACCAGTATCACCTTTTTGCATTACAGCTTTTTTATAAATATTTCTGAATTGTCTTTCATTAATATTACCATAATAACCTTTTAATTTTTGTTTAGCTTGAAGCTGAATTCCATAATCTGATGGTTTACTCTGTCTAGCTTGACCATGTTGTCCTGGTCCATAAGCTCTAGTATTAAAAGGACTCTTAGGTCTGCCCCATAGGTTAATCTTTAACCTTCTATCTATTTTATGTTTAGAGCTTATTCTTTTTGTCATTTGATAGTTGGGTTTATAAACTTACTCATTATTTTGTCAATCAACCTTTTTTGGCTAAACTAGCAAATACACTTGATAAAATACGAATTTCCTTCTTAGATAGCTCCATTTTATAAAAAATACTTCTTAAATTTTCCAACATGATAGGTCTCTTCTCGATTGGCTTGAAAAAACTTTTTTCCTCTAATTTTTTAATACAAAGGTTAGTCATAACCTGAACATCTTTTTTACTAGCTAAAGATACTTTTTTGGATTTTGAATATTTTGTAGTTTTTAATTTGATTATACTAGCTACTGTGTGTGCAATAATAATAAGACTATGAGATAAATTTAAAGACTTAAAGTCAGTGTTTGTTGGTATTTGCATAGTATAATTAGCATAACTTATTTCGTTATTTGATAAACCTGAAGCTTCTGAACCAAATAAAAAAGCCACTTTCTTGCTAAAGTCAATCTTGTTTAAATCTTCTAATTTAATATGTTTGATATTTTTATTCCTAAATCTTGCAGAAGTTGCAATAACAAGATCTACTTTTTTAATAGCAGATTCTATTGTCTGATGAACTTTACTATTAATGATAATATTTTTTGCTCCTACAGAAGTTGCTAAAATCTTATCATTTGGAAAGATTGGTTTAGGCTTAACAATAACTAATCTCTTAAAATTAAAATTTTTAATTGCTCTAGCACAAGCTCCTATATTTTCAGATAGTTGGGGCTGATATAAAATAAATGAAATATTATTAAATGACATTAAAGACTAGCTGGAGCATCATCTTTAAATAATTTATAATCCAAACTATCTATCAAAGCTTTAAATGATGCATCTATAATATTTGTTGAAACACCTATGGTAAACCAATTTTTTCCTTTTGAATCTGTACTTTCAATAGAAACTCTGGTCACAGCCTCAGTTCCAGTGTTTAAAATTCTAACTTTATAATCAACTAATTTAAGATCTTTTAAGTATTTTGAATATTTATTTAATCTATCTACATTTTGTCTAATAGCGTTATCTAAAGCATTTACAGGGCCATTACCCTCACCTTCACAAATGATTTTTTCACCATCTATTTCTAATTGAGCTTTTGCAGACGAGATAATTTTTCCTGATGTTTTTTTTTTAACAGAAACATCGTATTCATTTATCAATATATATCTTGGGATCTCACCCATTATTCGTCTAGCTAATAGTTCAAAAGAAGCATCTGCACCATCATAACTATAACCAATAAACTCTCTATCTTTTACTTCATCTAAAAGTTTTTTAACCTTAGGATCATTTTCTTTTGCATCAACTCCTATGGTTCTCAATCTAGATAAAATATTTGATTTACCTGCTTGATCAGATACAACAATATTTCTTGTGTTACCCACTTCATTAGGATTTATATGCTCATATGTTTTGGGGTCTTTTTGCACAGCTGACACATGCAAGCCACCTTTATGAGAAAACGCTGCTGCGCCTACATATGGTAAGTGCTTATTAGGCTTTCTATTCAAAATTTCATCTAAAAGTCTAGAGCACTGTGTTAAATTTTTAATATTATTTGGCTTTATATTTATTTCAAATTTTTCAGAAAAATCTTTTTTTAAATAAAATGTTGGAATTAAAGACATTAAATTTGCATTACCGCATCTTTCTCCTAATCCATTAATTGTTCCTTGAATATGTCTTACACCAGCCAATACTGCTGAAAGTGAATTTGCTACAGCATTTCCAGTATCATTATGAGCATGAATTCCTAAATTTTTACCTGGAATAACCTTGGAGACTTCAGTAACTATTTTTGTAACTTCATGAGGCAAAGTCCCACCGTTAGTATCACATAAAACTATCCATCTTGCATCTTGATCAAAAGCTGCTTTAAGACATGATATTGCATATTTTGGATTTGCTTTATATCCATCAAAAAAATGTTCTGCATCAAACATAAATTCTTTTTTTTCTTTAATAAAATATTTTGCACTTTCTCTAATATTTTCTAAGTTTTCTTCATTTGATACTCCAAGAGCCACATCCACATGGAAATCCCAAGATTTACCAACCAAACAAACCGAAGTGGTGTTAGAATTCATAAGGGCAGATAAACCTGGATCATTGTCTGCGCTACGACCTGTTTTTTTTGTCATACCAAAAGAAGTTAATTTAGCGTTCTTAAAATTGTGTTTTTTTTGAAAAAATTCTGTATCAGTAGGGTTTGCTCCTGGCCATCCACCCTCAATATAATCTACACCTAAATTATCTAATGTGACTGATATTTTTTGCTTATCGTCTAGAGAAAAATCTACTCCCTGGGTTTGCGCTCCATCTCTAAGCGTTGTATCAAATATATATAGTCTTTCTTTGCTCATTTAATTTTCCATGATGTTTTACCATCTTTATCTTCTATTAAAACTCCTTTATCTAAAAGTTCATCTCTTATCTTGTCAGCTTCTTTATAAAGCTTGTTTTCTCTAGCTTTATTTCTTAATGCTATTTTTTTAAGTATATCTTTTTCTGAAATCAAAGATTTTTTATTTTTAAAATCTAACCATTTATCTTTTGACTGATTTAAAATTCCAATAAGATTACAAGCAGAAATAAATATTTTTTTATCTTCATCATCACCTTCATTTGCTCTTTCAAACAATTTGTGTAAATTTGCAATATATCCAGGTGTATTAAGATCATCATATAAAGGCAGCAACATATCTTCAGGAATATTGGACGGAATTTTTATGGATAGATAAACGCTATACCATTTCTCTATAGTATTATTACAATCTTCTAAGAGTTTTTCGCTCCAGTCTAATGGCTGTTTATAATGTGCACTCATAAGAGCAAGTCTTAAAACTTGTCCATTAGTTCTACCTCTAAAATCTTTTATTTTTAATATATTACCTTGTGATTTTGACATTTTCTCATTGGACATAGTTATAAAAGCATTATGAACCCAATAATTAGCAAATACCTTGGAATTATTTGCACATCTTGATTGTGCTATTTCATTTTCATGATGAGGAAAAAGTAAATCTATACCACCACCATGAATATCAAATTCGTTACCTAAGAACTTTTTAGACATTGCAGAACATTCTAAATGCCACCCAGGTCTTCCTTTCCCCCATGGAGAATCCCAAAAAGGCTCATTATCTATTGATGGTTTCCACAAAACAAAATCTTCGGGATTTTTTTTGTTATCTGAAACTTCAACTCTGGACCCTGCAATTAAATCTTCTAATTTTTTATTTGATAATTTTCCATAATCTTCAAATTTATTTACTTGAAAATAAACGTGTTTATTATTTTCATATGCAAAATCTTTTTCTATAAGTTCAGAAATCATCTTAATCATTAAGTCAATATGATCTGTAGCTTTAGGTTCTTCAGATGGTATTTCACAAATTAAATATTCACAATCTTTAGTAAAATTTGTAATTATTTTCTTTGTTAAATCAGAAATTGAGATATCACTCTCTTGTGATGATTTTATAATTTTATCATCTACATCAGTAATATTTCTCACATAAGTAACAGAATTTTTACCATACTTGTGTTTTAAGATTTTAAATAAGATATCAAAAATGACTAATGGTCTTGCATTACCAATGTGTGGATTATCATAAACAGTTGGACCACATACATACATGCCAATTTTTTTTTCATTTAAAGGAACAAATTTTTCTTTTTTATTACTTAAATTATTTGTTAAAAAAATATCTTTATTCATAGTTGTAAAATTATACTTTAATTATAGATTTGTGAATCTATTTGATTAGTTGGGAATCTTGCATACTGGAATAGGCTCCATTTTATGCAAATTTAATTTTCTTATCTTCTCGTATTTTTCACGATTTGGTGAATTTGGATTGTTCATTGCTTCTTCTAATTCACTATACTTCAATCCTAATTGACCTTCATCAGTTCTTCCATCATCCCATAAACCATCTGTAGGAGCTGCTTCAATTATTTCTTTTAATATATTTAACTCTCTGCCCATTTCACATACTTCAGATTTATTACAGTCTGCAATTGGTGATATATCTACTCCACCATCACCATATTTAGTATAAAAACCAACTCCAAAATCTTCTACTTTATTACCTGTTCCAACTACTATTCCCTTATTTGCTGATGCAACCTGATATAATGTTGTCATCCTAAGTCTAGCTCTTGAATTAGCCATTCCAAGATCACTATCAAATTTTGATAAACTAGTCTCAAATGTTTCAAATAATTTATCTAAGTTTATTGTATGTGCCTCTACATTTTTAAAATTTTTAACAAGCCATTCTAGATGTTTAAGGCTTAAATCATGTTGTGCAGTTTTTTGTTTTATTGGCATCGATAAAACAATTGTTTTCAAACCTGTCATCGCACTCAATGTACTTGAAACAGATGAGTCTATTCCACCAGAAATTCCTATAACTAAGGATTGTGCCTTGCTTGGCATTGCCTCAACATAACCTTTGATCCAATCACAAACAAAAATTAATTTTTTAGATGCTTTCATATATATAAAATTTAAACAAAATTGTATTTAATACAATCGTTTAAGATGCCGCTTTAATGTTATTTTTAGAATATGTGGCATTTTTTTTAATTTCATCAGAAATTAAAAATGCTAATTCTAATGCTTGGTTAGCATTAAGTCTCGGGTCACAATGTGTGTGGTATCTAGCAGATAAATCTCGATCAGATATTTTTTGTGCTCCACCTGTACACTCAGTTACATTTTGACCAGTCATTTCTATATGTAAGCCACCAGCATAACTTCCTTCACTTTGGTGACATTCAAAAACATTTTTAACTTCTTTAACAACGTTGTTAAATGGACGAGTTTTATATCCAGATGTGGCTTTTATTGTATTACCATGCATTGGATCACATGACCAAATTACATTTAAGCCTTCTTTTTTTATAGATCTAATTAATTTTGGTAAAAACTTATTTACGTTGTCATAACCAAATCTTGAGATTAATGTAATTTTTCCTTTTTCATTATTGGGATTAATTTTGTTGCATAAATTAATTAAGTCTTCACTTTTTAATGTAGGACCACATTTAATTCCAATAGGATTTTCAATCCCTCTACAAAATTCAACATGTCCACCATCTAATTGTCGTGTTCTATCACCTATCCAAACAAAATGAGCAGACGTATCATGGTATTCACCTGTTGTTGAGTCTATTCTTGTCATTGCTTGTTCAAATGGCAACAATAAAGCTTCATGGGAAGTCCAAAAGTTTACAGTTTTTAATCTTCGATTAAAATCTGAGTTAATTCCACATGCATCCATAAACGCTAATGCATCAGCAATTTTATCTTCTAAATCTTTAAATTTTTTTCCAGCAGGAGTTTTTTTAATAAAACCTAAATTCCAAGTGTGTACCTTTTTAAGGTCAGCAAATCCTCCATGAGAAAAAGCTCTTATAAGATTAAGAGTTGATGCCGATTGTGAATATGACTTAAATAATCTTTTTGGATCCGGGACTCTTGACTTTTTTGTAAAATCTATACCGTTAATATTATCTCCTAAATAACTAGGTAGCTCAATACCATCTTTATTTTCTATTGGTGAACTTCTCGGTTTTGAAAATTGTCCTGCAATTCTTCCCAATTTAATTACTGGTAGTGATGCAGAATAGGTCAAAACTAATGACATCTGTAAAATTAACTTAAATGTGTCTCTAATATTATCTGGGTGGAATTCTGCAAAACTTTCAGCACAATCACCTCCTTGTAATAAAAATGCTTTACCATCAACTACATCTGACAGTTGTTCTTTAAGATGTCTTGTCTCACCCGCAAACACTAAAGGTGGGAAGTCTTTAATCTTATTAAGAACTCCATCTAATTCTTTTTTATCCGGATATTCCGGAATGTGTTTTACAGGATAATTTCTCCAGCTATTTATTTTCCAATTTTTCATATTCAACCTAGAATTGTTCTAACAGAGTTTAATAATTATTCAACAGTAACTGATTTTGCTAAATTTCTAGGCTTATCGATGTCATAACCTTTTTTGAGGGCAGAATAGTAAGCTAATTTTTGCAAAGGAATTGTCAACAAAAATGGAAGCAAATCATCATTAGCATTTTCAACCTCAATTGTTTCCCAAATATTTTCTGAAAAAACCTCATCCTTACTTTTGTTGGTAATCAATAAAACTTTTGCCCCTCTAGCTATAACTTCTTGCATGTTTGAAATTGTTTTTGGATAATAATTATCTCTTGGAGCTAAAACTACTACTGGCATTCCGTCTTCTATTAAAGCTAGTGGACCATGTTTCATTTCACCAGCAGGATATCCTTCTGCATGAACATAGGCTAATTCTTTTAATTTAAGAGCACCTTCTAGTGCTATTGGATATGAAAAACCTCTTCCTAAAAACATTGAACCTTTAGCTTCTGTAAATGTACTTGAAACTGTTTGAATTTTATTTTCTGTTAATAAAGTTTCTTTAACAAGTTTTGGTAAGATTTTTAAGTCCTTAATTTTATTTATATAAGTTTCTTTATCTAAATCTTTTTTTAAAATTGCTAATTTTAATACTAAAATATAAAGGACTAACATTTGACCCAAAAAGGCTTTAGTAGAAGCGACACCAATTTCTGGGCCACAATGAATTGGTAAAAAAAAATTGGAGTCTCTTGCAATTGAACTTTCAATTACATTAACAATACTACAAGTTTTCATATTATTTTTATTACATAAATCTAGAGCAGCATAGGTATCAGCTGTTTCACCAGATTGAGAAACAAAAATATATAACTTATTATTTTTAAATCTATTTTTACGATATCTAAACTCTGATGCAATATCAATAGTAACATCTAATGTTGTTAACTCTTCAAACCAATATTTTGCCATCAAGCATGAGTGGTATGCTGTTCCACACCCCACCAAAGTAATAGAAGAAATTTCTTTTAAATCCCAAGGAAAATTATAAATATTGATATCGTTATTAATATTATCAATATATTCTTTGATACAATTTTTTAAAGTGGTTGGTTGTTCTTCAATTTCTTTTGCCATAAAATGTTTAAAGTCACCTTTTTCATAATTTTGCGCATTTGAAGAAAGTTCTAAAATTTTTTTATCTACCTTAGTTCCGTTTTCATCATAAAATTCAACCTGGTCTTTTTTTAAAATACAAAACTCTCCATCATTTAGATATGAGATTTTATTTGTCATTGATTTCAATGCGTAAGAATCTGATCCTAAATAATTTTCATTAGATCCATACCCTACTGCAAGTGGCGAACCTCTTCTCGCTCCTACAATTAAATCTGGCTGATCTTTAAAAATTATTCCTAGAGCAAAACTTCCATGAAGTTGGTTAAGCATTTTTATAATAGAAGCTTTTAAACTATTTTCTTTTAAATATTCAGTAATTAAATGAACAATTACCTCTGTGTCTGTTTGTGATTTAAATATATGACCCTTGTTAATTAAATGTTTTTTTAATATTGTTGAATTTTCAATAATTCCATTGTGAACAATTGAAACATTTTCTGAAGAATGTGGATGTGCATTAACAGTATTAGGTGTGCCATGTGTTGCCCATCTTACATGTCCAATACCTATATTCCCTAACATATTTTTAATAGCTGGATTTTTTTCTAGATTATCAACTCTACCTTCAGATTTAATTTCATTAATAAGTCCATCTGATAGTGTTGATATGCCTGCTGAGTCATAACCTCTATATTCTAACTTTCTTAATGAATTAATAATAGAAATGGACACTGGTTTATTACTAGTAATTCCTATGATCCCACACATAAACTATTTAGTTTTTCTTTTGTAATTCTTAACTTCGGTTTGCAATGATCTTGTTAGTGTTAAAGAATTTTTTTTAACATTTTTTGTTATTACAGATCCAGCGCCAACAATACTATTTTCTTCAATAATAACTGGCGCCACAAGAGATGAATTGGATCCTATGAAAACATTATTTTTAATTTTTGTTTTATTTTTTTTAACACCATCATAATTACATGTTATTGTTCCAGCTCCTATGTTAACTTTTGTTCCTATTTCACTATCTCCAATATAAGATAAATGATTTACTTTTGATTTTTTCCCAATCATACTTTTTTTAATTTCAACAAAATTTCCAATTTTTGAACCATCTTTTAAAATTACCCCAGGTCTTATTCTTGCATAAGGACCTACTTCAACTTTATTTTCAATTTTACAATCTTCAAGGTGAGAAAAAGAATCTATCTTTACATTATTTCCAATTTTAACTTTTGGACCTATAACAACATAAGGGTTAATGGTAACATTTTTACCAATTTTTGTATCATGTGAAAAAAATACAGTTTCAGGGCCAATCATTTTAACACCAAATTTAATAAACTTATTACGCAATTTAAGTTGAATTTTTTGTGAATTTATTTGTTTCATCTAGAAAAGTCTTTATAGTAAGAAATAAGATATCTTAATTCACAAATTATTTCTTAAAAATACTTTATTAATGACTCAAAAATACACAATCTTATTTGATTTAGACGGTACATTAGTTGATACAGCACCAGATTTAATGAGTGCTCATAATCATGTAATGAAAAAATACGGCTATCCAACCAAATCTACCGAAGATATTCGCAACCTTATAGGACAAGGTGCTGGGGCATTAATTGGTAGATCTATTTGGGGGCAAGCAAAAAAAGAATTTCACAGCGTAAATGATTTAAAAATCAAAGAAAAGATGTCAAAAGATTTTGTAACATATTATGGAAAAAATATTATTAATGAAAGCACTTTAATCAATGGTGCAATTGAATTTTTAAAATGGTGCAAATCTAAAGATATCTCGATGGCAGTTTGTACTAATAAACAAGAGCATCTTGCTATTGACTTACTTAAGAAAATTGGAATTTATAATTATTTTGAGTATGTTGCAGGATCAAATACTTTTGACCATTGTAAGCCTGACCCAAGACATTTAACTAGCATAATTGAAATTTTAAATGGTAATATAAAAAAAAGTTTAATGATCGGAGATAGTGAAACTGATGCAAATGCTGCAAAAGCAGCTGAGATTCCAGTAATTTTACTTGAAAATGGTTATACTGAAAAAAATACAAATGAAATTTACCACGATCATTTGATAAAAGACTTTATTGGTGTTGAAAAAATAGTTTCTACATACTTAAAAGATTGATTTAATTTTTTTTCTTATTATTAATAACAACATAAAAAATTAAGGAGAAGTTCTGATTTCACATAAAGTTAAAGTTTACCAGTCTAAAATTCATTTACCTAAAAAAAATCAATTAGCATGGAAAATTGCTGAAGTCGCTTCAGATAATACAAAATTAAATAAAGATTCAATTGAAATGGTTATTAATAGAATAATTGATAATGCTTCAGTAGCTATTGCATCTTTAAATAGAAAGGCAGTTATCTCCTCAAGAGAAATGGCGTTAAAGCATCCAAGAAAAAATGGCGCAACATTATTTGGAATAGATTCAAAAAAAAAATTTGACTGTGAATGGGCTGCCTGGTCCAATGGAACTGCTGTTAGAGAGCTTGATTTTCATGACACCTTTTTAGCCGCTGATTACAGTCACCCCGGAGATAACATTCCACCGCTATTAAGTGTTGCCCAACAAACCAAAAAAAGTGGGTTAGATCTTTTAAGAGGAATTATTACTGCCTATGAAGTTCAGGTTAATTTAGTAAAAGGTATTTGTCTTCACAAACATAGAATTGATCATATTGCTCATTTAGGTCCTAGTGTTGCAGCGGGATTAGGCTCAATGCTAAAGTTAAATACTAAAATAATATATCAAGCTGTACAACAAGCTTTACACACAACTATATCAACAAGACAATCTCGAAAAGGTGAAATATCTAGCTGGAAAGCTTTCGCTCCAGCACATGCGGGTAAGCTTGCAATTGAAGCCGTAGATAGAGCAATGCGCGGTGAAGGTGCACCTAGCCCCATTTATGAGGGTGAAGATAGTGTTATAGCAAGAATATTAGATGGTAAAAAAGCTTTATATAATGTTACGTTGCCAAAAAAAGGAGAAAGCAAAAAAGCTATTTTAGAGACTTATACTAAAGAATATTCTGCTGAGTATCAGGCTCAAGCACTAATAGATATTGCAAAAAAATTACATAAAAAAATACCTAAACTTAGCCAAATTAAAAAAATTGACCTATATACAAGTCATCATACCCATTACGTAATTGGAACAGGTGCAAATGATCCTCAAAAAATGGATCCAAATGCAAGTAGAGAAACTTTAGATCACTCTATCATGTATATTTTTGCAGTAGCTCTAGAAGATGCTGATTGGCATCATGTTAAATCTTATACCAAACAAAGAGCTAATAAAAAAAGCACTATTAAGATCTGGAAATCAATAATAACCCATGAAGATAAAAAATGGACTAAAAAATATCACGATCCTAATCCAAAAAATAAATCATTTGGAGCTAAAGTAATTGTTACCTTAAGTAATGGTAAAAAGATTATAGAACAGCTAGATAGAGCTGATGCGCACCCTTACGGGGCCCATCCATTCAAAAGACAAAACTATATTCAAAAATTTTTAACACTTACAGATGATATTTTAGATAAAAAAGAAAGCTCAAGATTTCTAAAAACTGTTCAAAATTTAAAAAATTTAAAACCTGGTGAATTAAATAAATTGAATATTAAAATAAAAAGAAGTCAAATAAAAAATAATAAAAAAAAAGGAATTTTTTAGTGCACTTTGTAGATATAGAGCCCAATCAAAAAAGAGAAGACTTTGTAAATAAACTAAAAACAAATAAAATTCTTAGAGTTCCAGGTGCCTATAATCCTTTAACAGCAAAACTTATTGAAGAAATTGGTTATGATGCAGTTTATGTATCTGGTGGTGTTATGGCAAATGATTTGGGTTTTCCTGATATTGGTTTAACAACCTTACAAGATGTAAGTACAAGATCTTATTTAATATCAAGAGTTACAAATCTTCCAACAATTGTTGATATAGACACAGGATTTAAGTCTTGTGAAGAGACTATTAAAACCTTTGAAGAATTTGGAATAACTGCAGTTCATTTAGAAGATCAAGTAGAGCGTAAAAGATGTGGTCATCTTGATAATAAAGAATTAATTTCAACTGAAGCAATGGTTAAAAAAATTAAAGAATGTGTTGCGGCCAAGAAGGATGAAAATTTTAAAATTATAGCAAGATCTGATGCTAAAGATGTAGAAGGAATAGATAAGATGATTGATAGATGCAAAGCATATATTGATGCGGGTGCTGAAATTATTTTTCCAGAAGCTTTACAGGATGAAAAAGATTTTGAAAAAGTTAGAAAAGAACTTTCATGCTATTTGCTAGCCAACATGACTGAATTTGGAAAATCAAAACTTTTTAATTACAAGGAGTTAGAAAATTTTGGCTATAATATTGTAATTTATCCAGTAACCACACAAAGATTAGCAATGAAAAATGTAGAAGATGGTCTTAAAAATATTTTTATAAATGGGCATCAGAAAAATATTATTGATAAAATGCAAACTAGAAAAAGACTTTATGAACTAGTAGAGTATGAAAAATATAATTCTTTAGATGAAAAAATTTATAACTTTAGTACGGATGGACATGAATAATGAGTGATGATATTAAAAAAGGTTTATTAGGAATTATAGTTGATGAAACTGAGATTTCTAAAGTTATGCCAGAAATTAACTCTCTTACTTACAGGGGTTATGCTGCTCAAGATTTATGTGATACTTGCAAATTTGAAGAGGTTGCGTATTTAATTTTAAACAAAGATTTGCCTAATTCACTTCAACTTAAAAAATTTGAAAATGAGGAAAAAGATAACAGAGAATTATCTAAAAATTTATATGAAATAATTAAACATATGCCAAAAAAATCACATCCTATGGATGTTGCGAGAACTGTTGTTAGTGTGATGGGTCTTGAAGACAAAGAAACATCAGATAACTCTCCTGAAGCAAACATGAGAAAAGCAATGAGAATTTTTTCAAAAACTCCCACTGCTTTGGCTGCATTTTACAGAATTAGAAGTGGTAAAAAAATAATAAAACCTAAGAAATCTTTAACATTTACTGAAAACTTTTTTCATATGTGTTTTCGTAAAATTCCACAAAAAGAAATTGTTAAAGCTTTTGATGTTTCTTTAATCTTATATGCTGAGCATAGTTTTAATGTTTCAACATTTACCGCAAGGACTATAACAAGTAGTTTATCTGATATTCATGGTGCAATTACAGGTGCCATAGCAAGTTTAAAGGGTCCATTGCATGGTGGTGCTAATGAAGAAGTGATGCACATGATGAAAAAAATTAAAAAACCAGAAAATGCATTAAAATGGATAAACAAAGCTCTTGATAATAAAGATGTTGTTATGGGGTTTGGCCATAGAGTTTATAAAAGTGGAGATTCTAGAGTTCCAACAATGAAAAAATACTTTAAAAAAGTTGCTAAAATCAAAAAAGATAAAACTTTTGAAAAAATATATGATATTGTTGAAAAAGTGATGATTAAAAGAAAAGATATTCATCCTAACGTTGATTATCCAACTGGACCAACTTACCATTTAATGGGTTTTGATACTGATTTCTTTACACCAATATTTGTAATTTCTAGAATTACTGGTTGGTCAGCTCATATTATGGAGCAACATGCTGCTAATAAATTAATTAGACCTTTGGCTAGTTATAAGGGTAGTAAGCATCGAAAAGTGTTAGAGCTTAATCAAAGATAATGATTGGAAAGTTTAGCTATGCTATATTCACATATACTAACAGCCTTGTTACTTTTCTGTAAAAGGCTGTTAATTAATTAGAAACTTAATTATTTATTAAATATTTCTTTAAGTGCTTTAGCTGGTAAGAACTTAACTTTTTGAGAAGCACCAATTTGAATTTGTTCTCCAGTTCTTGGATTTCTTCCAACTCTAGCTTTTCTTTTTGCTACTTTGTAAGTACCAAATCCAGCAATTTTCACTGTATCATCGCCTTTTAAAGCATCTAAAATAGTGTTTGTAATTGTATCAAAAGTACGCTCTGCATCAGCTTTACTTAGGTTTAAAGAACCTGAAAGCTGTGCAATTAATTGTTTTTTGTTCAT
>Ga0209709_10001285_pt1 | contig 23291 bp, 24 predicted proteins | sample ArcticOcean_MG_C_2_FD_187435 | JGI IMG/M metagenome (GOLD analysis project Ga0209709, IMG submission 187435) | Marine microbial communities from western Arctic Ocean - ArcticOcean_MG_CB4_136 (SPAdes) (version 2) | ecosystem: Environmental > Aquatic > Marine > Oceanic | place: Arctic Ocean...
GGTTTTAATTCTCCTGAAGAATTTGAAAAATTTACTGATGAAGTGAATCGAAAAGGTAATCTTATATTAAAAGAGAAAGACCCAGCAAGATTTCAATTAAAATATGGTGCTAATGACACAAGTTTAGTCCACCAAGTATAAAAACTAAAAAAATCGTTTAGAATGAATTATAAAAATATTAGAAAATTGATATATAAAAATAGAATAAAAATTTCTAGCATAGCAACTTCAGATATGAATAAATGGCACAAAATGCCTTATACCGCTTTAAAGTCAAAAATTTTTTATGAAATTTCTTCAGTGTTAGTATTTCTTTTACAGTATACCTCTATCAAAGCTAATTGGATATCTTTGACATATGCCGCACTTGCAATAATTGCCGGCATTCTGTTGAGTTCAGGAATCGATAATATGATCTTAGCAGGACTCGTAATTATTTTTTTTAAAAGTATTTTAGATTGGATGGATGGTGACATAGCCAGATTAAAAAAACAAACATCTGAATTGGGAGATCTAATAGATGCTTGGGCAGGCTTAGTTGGATATTATAGTTTTTTAATTGGATTGGGTATGTATTTATTTAATGCAACACAAGAAATTCATTTTATATATGTCATGATATTAATAATTATGATCAAATCGTTAGACCTAAAAGATTATGCTTACCACAGAATTATGTATTATTCTTATAAAAAGAATACATTGCCTCAAAAAATAAAAAATAAGGGAAAAAAAATTACTCAGAAAAAAAATAATATTCCAAACACTTTAATTATATTAAAAAATTTTTTCCAAAATTTTCTTGATAACAGATCGAGAACTAATGATTTTATATGTTTAATAATCTTAATAGAGTTAATTTATGATCAAATTATTTTAACAAATTTTATATATTATTTAATTTTATTTAAATTATTTATGATCTTTTTGGGTGGTTTTTATTTAGTTTACTTTAAAAATTTTATTGAAAAAATAAGTTCAAAAAAAAATTAATTTCAATAATATTAAAAAATTTTTTTATTAATTCTCTTTGCTATATCAATAAAAATTTTTGAAATATTATGATTTGGGTTTTCTTCAACAAGGGGCTTTCCGTTATCTGCTGCAATTCTTAAATCAATGTTAATAGGTATTTTTCCAAGAAATTCTTTATTATACTTTTTAGAAAGTTTCTCTACTCCACCCTCTCCAAAAATATTATATTTTTTTCCTTCATCTGTTTCAAAAAAACTCATATTATCTACCAATCCTAATATAGGAACTTTTAATTTATCAAACATATTGATACCTCTCGTAACATCCGCTAGTGCTATTTCTTGAGGGGTTGAGACAATTATTGCTCCATCAACTTTAATTTCTTGTGCGAAAGTTAGTTGGGTATCTCCTGTTCCTGGAGGCATATCTACAATAATAAAATCAAGATTATTCCATAAAACTCTTTGAGCAAAAGTTTTAACAGCGCTTGTAACCATTGGTCCACGCCAAATCATAGGAGTGTCTTTATCAACCAAAAACCCTATAGACATGCATTGAACTCCATACTGATCTATTGGTCTCATACTTTTTCCGTCTTCACTTTTAGGTTTTTCGTTTATAGACATCATTTTTGGAAGAGATGGTCCATAAATATCAGCATCGAGAATACCAACTTTATTACCCATGGTTTTTAAAGCCAAGGCAAAGTTCATTGCAAAGGTTGATTTTCCGACACCACCTTTAGCGCTTGATATGGCAATAGTAAATTTAGTTCCTTTTATCGCATTTTTTATAAAGCTTTTTGGGGCTGTTTGACCTTTAAAGGTGTCACTTAAACCGACTGTCTTTTTGTCCATATTCTGTATCTTAACTTGTTTTTAGATATAAAATCACTATATAAAGTGTCATGTCTAACGGTAACGATTTTAAAGGTAGTGAAAGTCCTTGGGGATCTTCTTCTGGAGGAGGAAATGGATCTGGTAGAGGAGGGCAAAGACCTCCAAATATTGATGAAGTTGTAGAAAAAATCCAAAAATTAATTAATAAATTTTTACCAGGTGGAAAATCTGGCGGAAAAAAACCAATATTTTTTGGACTTATTTTACTAGTTGTAGTTTGGGCTTTTAGCGGATTATATAGAGTGTTGCCAGATGAACAAGGAGTTGTTCTTAGATTTGGAAAATTTGTATCTACAACTCAGCCTGGATTAAATTATCATATTCCTTATCCAGTTGAAACTGTTCTCACTCCAAAAGTTACTAAAGTTAATAGAATTGATATTGGTTTCAGATCAGCAAGTGATTCAGGAAGAACATCAGGCATTGATGATGTGCCAGAAGAAAGCCTAATGTTAACAGGAGATGAAAATATTGCTAATATTGATTTTTCAGTTTTCTGGTTAATTAAAGACGCTGGTAAATTTTTATTTAAAATTCAAAGTCCCGTTGAGACAGTTAAAGCAGCAGCAGAAACTGCTATGAGAGAAGTTATTGCAAAGAGCAGACTTCAGTCAATCTTAACTGAAGGAAGAACCAGCATTGAAATAGAGACACAAGAAATTATTCAAAGTATTTTAGATGAATATGAATCAGGTATTCAAGTTACACAAGTTCAAACTCAAAAAGCTGACCCACCAGATCAAGTTATTGATGCATTCCGAGACGTGCAAGCAGCAAGAGCTGATATGGAAAGATCAAAAAATGAAGCAGAAGGTTACGCTAACGATGTAATACCAAGAGCCAGAGGAGATGCCGCAAAAATTTTACAAGAAGCAGAAGCTTATAAAAAACAAGTTGTTGCAGAAGCCGAAGGCGAAGCAAGCAGATTTATTGCAATATATAATGAATATGCAAAAGCTAAAAAAGTAACTCAAGAAAGAATGTATCTTGAAACTATGGAAAAAGTATTAGCCGACATTAATAAAGTAATTATAGATAAAGAAGCTGGAGGCGTAGTTCCATATCTTCCTTTGCCAGAATTATCCAAGAAAGCGACTAATTAATTATGAAATTAAATAAATTTTTACTCCCAATTGTAGCTGGTATCGGTTTTTTAATTTTTTTATCACTTTTTGTGGTTAAAGAAACTAACCAAGCAATAGTATTACAATTTGGTGATCCTAAAAAAGTAATAGTTGAACCTGGTCTACAAATGAAGATTCCTTTTATACAAAATGTAGTTTTTTTAGATCGTAGGATTTTAAATTTAGATGCCCCTCCAATTGAAGTTATTGCATCTGATCAAAAACGATTAATTGTTGACGCTTACGCAAGATTTAAAATTTTAGATCCATTAAAGTTTTATATTTCAGTAGGTGATGAAAGAGTAGTTAGATCAAGACTTTCTACAATTATAAATTCAAGAATAAGAAGCGTTTTAGGTACACAAAGTTTAGCTACCTTATTATCTGAAGATAGAACTAAACAAATGGCAATTATTCAAGAAGGGGTTAATGCAGAAGCTCAAAGTTTTGGCGTATCTATCATTGATGTAAGAATTAAAAGAGCAGATTTGCCTCAAGCAAACAGTGAAGCCATATATAAAAGAATGCAAACTGAAAGACAAAGAGAAGCAAAAGAATTTAGAGCCAAAGGTGCCGAGATGGCAGTTACAATTACATCTACAGCCGATAAAGAAGTTACAGTTCTTTTAGCAAATGCAAAAAAACAATCTGAAATTATGAAAGGTGAAGGAGACGGACAAAGAAATAAAATATTTGCAAATGCATTCGGAAAAGACCCAGCATTTTTTAGTTTTTATAGAGCGATGCAAGCTTACGAAACAGCTTTAATTGGTGGGGAGACTTCTTTAATTCTTTCTCCAGATAGTGACTTCTTCAAATTTTTCGGCAAATCAGGACTAACTAATAATCAATAAATAGATTCATGAAAGAGCTGTTTATTGCAATAGGTCTTTTGTTTTTTATTGAAGGTATTTTATATGCCTTATTTCCATCAAAAATGAAAAATATGCTCAAGGCAATTGAAAAGCAACCGGTCAATCAACTAAGGGTAGGCGGACTATTATTTGCTGTAATTGGTTTCGCAATTGTTTGGTTTAATAAAAGTTAAAATTATATGGTGAACTCTAAAAATTTTTTTCAATATTATTTAATCTTAATTTTCTTGTGCATTACAACTTCATCTGTAAAAGCTAAAAGTGTACCTAGCTCGTTTGCTGATTTAGCTGAAATGCTTATGCCTTCAGTTGTAAATATATCAAGCACTCAAACAATAAAATCAACATCTAATACTTTTCCTTTTCAGTTTCCACCAGGATCACCATTTGAGGATATGTTTAAGGAATTTAATCAACCTAAAGAGAGAAAAGCAACCGCACTTGGTTCAGGGTTTATTATTGATAAAAAAGGAATAGTAGTCACAAATAATCATGTTATCCAAGGAGCAGAAGATATTTTGGTTAGTGTAAATGGTTCTAAAGAATATAAAGCAAAAGTATTAGGAACAGACCCTTATATGGACTTAGCAGTTTTGCAAATCCTGTCTGATAAAAAATTTATACCTGTAAGTTTTGGAGATTCTGATAGTGCACGTGTAGGAGACTGGGTTATAGCAATTGGTAACCCTTTTGGTTTTGGAGGTTCAGTGACATCGGGAATAATTTCAGCAAGAAATAGAGATATTAGTTTAACACGTTATGATGATTTTATTCAGACAGATGCATCCATAAATCAGGGAAACTCAGGTGGCCCACTATTTAATTTAGACGGAAAAGTTATAGGAATTAATACAGCAATTATTGCACCAGGTTCTTCGGGATCTATAGGAATAGGTTTCGCAATTCCCGCAAACCCAGCTTCAAAAGTAGTTAACCAGTTAATTAAATTCGGAGAAACTAAAAGAGGTTGGTTGGGAGTAAGAATTCAAGAAGTTACAAAAGAGATTGCTGACGTTGAAAAACTGGAAAAAGCAGAAGGTGCTCTAATTGCAAGCGTTTCGGAAAACAGCCCAGCTGATAAAGCTGGAATTAAAGCTGGAGATATTATTTTAGAGTTCGATGGAAAAAAAGTTGATACGATGCGAACGTTACCAAAATTAGTAGCTCAAACAAAAGTTGGAAAAAAAGTTACTGTTAAAATTTGGAGAAATCAAAAGTTAATACTTAAAAAAGTTTTACTAGGAAGACTAGAATCTTCACAAGAATTTAAAGTAGAAAATACAAAAGAACAAAATACAAATAAGTTTGTAAAAATAGATAAGTTGAAAATTTTAATAAGAAGTTTAACTAAAGAAGATATAGAAAAACGTGAGCTACCAAAAAATACAACCGGTGTTGTTGTAACGGAAATATTAGAAGGCAGCCCTTTGAAATATGTATCTATTAATGATGTTATAGTTGAGATGCAAAAGAAAAAAGTTACAAGCACAAGCCAATTCTCTTCCTTAATTGAAAAAGCAATTTCAAATAATGAAAAAACTCTATATTTAGCAATTTATAACTCAAAGAGCCAAAGATCCTATATAACAATAAAGTTAAACTAAGTTTCTATTTTAAATTTCCAATGCAGGAAAAAAGAATAATTTTATTAGCTGGTCCGACAGCCTCAGGTAAATCTAGCCTAGCAATCTTATTAGCTGAGCACTATAGAGGGGAGATTATTAATGCTGACAGCATGCAGGTTTATAAAGAGATATCTATTTTAACTTCTAAACCAAAACCAGAAGATTTGAAAAAGATTGCACACCATTTATATGGATTTACTTCGATTAAAAAAAAATTTTCTACGGGAGACTGGCTTCGTCTTTCTTTAAAAAAAATTGAGGAAATATGGAAGAAAGGTAGCATACCAATTATTGTTGGTGGATCAGGTTTGTATTTTAAAGCTTTAATAGATGGATTAATTAAAATACCAAATATTCCAAATAGTTTAAGATTAGAAATTTTAAAAATGCATAAAAAAATAGGACAAAAATCCTTTTTTAAGCACTTGATCAAGCTAGACCCTTTGGCAGAAAAGTTTGTTTTGCCAACAGACACACAAAGATCTATGAGAGTTTTTGAGGTTAAGAAATTCACAAATCAATCTTTATTTGAACTAATAAAAGAAACAAAATCAAATTTTAACAGCAATGTCTTTAAAAAAATATTTATTAATACACCAAAAAATTTATTACATAAAAAAATAGAAATGAGAGTTGAAGAAATGTTTGAAGAAGATGTCACCACAGAAGTAGAAAAATTTTTAAATATGAAAATCTATAGAGAGCTGTCTGCGAATAAAATAATAGGGATTAAAGAAATAAAAGACTATTTACAAGGAAAAGCAAAATTAGCTGATACAAAAGAGTTAATTGCCCAGAAAACAAGACAATATGCTAAGAGACAATTTACGTGGTCTAGAGGGCATATGAAATCATGGGACATGATTTATTCTGCAAATATTAATGAATTGTTTAAAAAAGCCATTAATAAAATATCCTAAAACTTGACCACAATAAAAACTCAGTTAGATTAGCTATATGGCAAAATTAATGACTGGGGCAGAAATAGTTTTTAAAGTTCTGGAAGAGCAAGGAGTTCAGCATATCTTTGGGTACCCTGGTGGAGCTGTCTTACCAATATATGATGAACTTAAAAATCACAAAAAAATAAAACATATTTTAGTTAGACACGAACAAGGTGCAGGACATGCAGCGGAAGGGTACGCAAGATCTTCAGGAAAGCCTGGCGTTATGCTTGTAACTTCAGGACCCGGAGCAACTAATGCAGTTACAGCTTTAACAGATGCATACATGGATTCGGTTCCATTAGTTTGTATTACTGGACAAGTTCCAACACATCTTATCGGCACTGATGCTTTTCAAGAATGTGATACAACAGGTATAACAAGACCCTGCACTAAACATAATTGGTTAGTTAAAGATGTAAATAAATTATCAACAATTTTACACAAAGCATTTGAAGTTGCCACAACAGGAAGACCTGGACCAGTTTTAGTCGATATACCTAAAGATATTCAGTTTAAAAAAGGAAAATATATATACACAAAGAATCTTATAAAAAAAAATAGTAAAATAAATGTAGATTTTAATGAACAGAGCTCTAATGCAGAAAAAATAGATAAAGTAGTTCAACTCATTAAAAAATCTTTTAAGCCTATTCTCTATACAGGTGGTGGAGTAATTAATTCTGGACCAAAAGCAACAAGTCTATTACGAGAACTAGTTTCATTAACTGGATTTCCTATTACCTCTACACTTCAAGGCTTAGGTTCTTTTCCGGGTGAAGATAAAAATTTTTTAGGAATGCTAGGGATGCACGGAACTTATGAAGCAAATAATGCGATGCATGATTGTGATTTAATGATAAATATCGGCGCTCGATTTGATGATAGAATTACAGGAAAAATTGATGAGTTTTCTCCACAATCAAAAAAAATTCATATAGATATTGATCCCTCTTCAATTAATAAAACTGTTAATGTAGATCTTGCGATAGTTGGTGACGTTAAATATGTATTGGAAAAATTAATTTTATCTATTAAAAAAAAATATCCAGGATTTGCCGATTCTAATAAGCAGAGAATAGCTAAATGGTGGAAACAAATTGAAAGCTGGAGAAAAAAGAATTCTCTTGGATTTGTAAATAGTAAAGATTTAATAAAACCACAATATGCAGTTCAAAGGCTTTACGAATTAACAAAAGACCAAGACACTTTTATAACTACGGAAGTCGGTCAACACCAAATGTGGGCCGCACAACACTACAAATTTGATAAACCAAATAGATGGATGACATCTGGAGGCCTAGGCACTATGGGTTATGGACTACCTGCTGCTATTGGTGTGCAAGTAGCACACCCTGAAAAACTAGTTGTAGATATTGCGGGAGAAGCATCAGTGTTAATGACAATGCAAGAAATGTCGACAGCAGTACAATATAAACTACCAATAAAAATATTTATTCTTAATAATCAGTATATGGGTATGGTTAGACAATGGCAGGAATTATTGCACGAAAAAAATTACTCTGAAAGTTATACTGAAGCTTTACCAGATTTTGTAAAACTAGCGGAAGCATATGGTTGTGTAGGTATTAGAGCAAATAAGCCAGATGAATTAGATAAAAAAATTAGAGAAATGCTATCAGTTAATAGGCCAGTTATTTTTGATTGCGTTGTAGATAAAGAAGAGAATTGCTATCCAATGATCCCCTCGGGTAAAGCGCATAACCAAATGTTATTAGGCAAGCAAGATGAAGAGAGCGAAATATTAGAAGAAGGGAAAATACTAGTTTAAATATGATAAAATCTGCATACAGTTTTTCAACCAAGAAAGAAAAAATTGAAAGCCATATTATTGTTGTCTGGGTTGACAATGAAGCAGGTGCGCTCGCAAGGGTAATAGGGTTATTTTCAGGAAGAGGTTATAATATAGATTCACTTGCTGTAGCTGAGGTAGATAAAAAAAAAAATTTATCACGTATAACAATTGCTACATCTGGAACACCCCAAGTACTTCAGCAGATTAAATTACAACTTGGAAAACTTATTCCTGTTCATAAAGTTGCGGATTTTCCAAAAAGCAAAAAAACACTTTTAAGAGAAATGGTGTTATTAAAGGTAGTTTCTTCAAAAGCAAATCTAGAAAAAGCTAAAAAAATATGCCAAAAATACAAGTGTATAATTTTAGATAAAACAGAAAAATCTTTTGTGTTTGAGGTTTCTGCTTTAAAAAAAGAAGTTGATGAATTAATAAAAAAATTACAGACTATGGGACTTGTTAGTGCCTCAAGAACAGGAGTTGTGGCAATGACCAAGGGGTCTAAAGTATTTAAATAAACTTAGGAGTAAAATATGAAAATGCTATACGAAAAAGATACAAATGTAGACTTAATTAAATCAAAAAAGATTGCAATTTTTGGTTATGGTAGTCAAGGACATGCCCATGCTCTAAATTTAAAGGATAGTGGTGTTAAAGAGGTAGTAGTTGCACTTAGAGAAGGATCATCCAGCAAAACTAAAGCTGAGTCAAAAGGATTAAAAGTTATGAACTTATCTGACGCTGCAGAATGGGCAGATGTAGTTATGATTTTAACACCTGATGAATTGCAAGGAACGATATATAAAAATCATATAGAGCAAAGAGTTAAAGAAGGAACAAGTATAGCTTTTGCTCATGGTTTAAATATTCATTATGAACTTATAAATGCTAGAAAAGATTTAGATGTATTTATGGTAGCTCCAAAAGGACCGGGACATCTAGTTAGAAGTGAATATGAAAAAGGCGGAGGAGTACCTTGTTTATTTGCGGTGCATCAGAATGGTTCTGGAAAAGCAAGAGATTTAGCTATGTCATACGCTTCTGCAGTTGGTGGGGGTAGATCAGGAATTATAGAAACCACTTTTAAAGATGAGGTCGAAACTGATTTGTTTGGAGAGCAAACCGTTTTATGTGGAGGGCTAGTCGAATTAATTAAAAATGGATATGAAACCTTAGTCGAAGCAGGTTATGAACCAGAAATGGCATACTTTGAAACTGTTCATGAAGTAAAGTTGATAGTTGATTTAATTTATGAAGGAGGAATTGCAAATATGAACTATTCTATTTCAAATACTGCCGAATATGGAGAATATGTTTCTGGTCCCAGAATTATAAATAAAGTTGAAACCAAGAAAAGAATGAAAGAAGTATTAGCTGATATTCAATCTGGAAAATTCACTAAAGCATGGATGGAAGAGTGTAAAGGTGGGCAAAAAAAATTCTTAAAAACTAGAAAAGATTTAGCAGATCACCCTATTGAAAAAGTTGGAAAAGAGCTGAGAGATATGATGCCCTGGATTGGTAAAAATAAATTAGTTGATAAGGACAAAAATTAGTAAAATTTATTAATTTTTTGTTAAAAAAATAAAAATAGTCCCACTTTAGTTATTTAATCAACAAATCTTTTGCACAGAACCCACTTTGGTTGTAATGTAATTTATAAAAAAAATTTTCCAAGGCAGCTTGGGGTAAAGGGATGATGTCCGTAGACAAAAATAGAGTTTATATATTTGATACAACCATGCGTGATGGAGAGCAATCACCAGGAGCATCTATGAGTATTGAAGAAAAAATTCAAATTTCAAGAGTTTTTGACGAAATGGGAATTGATATTATAGAAGCAGGATTTCCAATTGCATCTCCTGGAGATTTTGAAGCAGTAAAAGCAATAAGTAAAATCTTAAAAAATTCAATACCTGCAGGCTTATCAAGACATTCTAAAAAAGATATTGATGTGTGTTATGAAGCATTAAAAGCTGCACCAAGATTTAGAATTCATACTTTTATTTCAACAAGCCCGCTTCATATGAAACATAAGTTAAACAAGTCACCAGAACAAGTTTACGAATCCATTAAAGAGCATGTTACCTATGCAAGAAAATTTACAGATGATGTTGAATGGTCATGCGAAGATGGAACAAGAACTGATATTGATTATATGTGTAAAACAGTTGAACTAGCAATCAGCTCCGGCGCTAGAACAATTAATATTCCAGATACTGTTGGATACACCGTTCCTTCAGAATTCACGCAAATTATTTCTACATTAAAAAATAAAGTACCCAATATTGATAAAGCTATTCTATCGGTCCACTGTCATAATGATTTAGGTTTAGCTGTTGCAAACTCATTGGCAGGAGTCTCAGCTGGTGCAAGACAAGTTGAATGTACAATCAACGGTATTGGCGAGAGAGCTGGAAATGCTTCACTCGAAGAAATTGTTATGGCAATAAAAACAAGAAATGATTTAATGCCATATAAAACAGGAATTAATACAACATTATTAAGTAAAGCTTCAAAAGTAGTTTCAAATGCAACTTTTCCAGTTCAATTTAATAAAGCCATAGTCGGAAAAAATGCTTTTGCGCACGAAGCTGGAATTCACCAAGATGGTATGCTTAAAAATAGAAATACTTATGAAATTATGACACCAGAAAGTGTTGGAGTCAAAAAAACTTCATTAGTAATGGGAAAACATTCTGGAAGACATGCATTTAAAGAAAAATTAAATGATTTAGGTTATGTTAATGTTACAGATGATGTTATTCAAACAGCCTTTGGTAAATTTAAAATTTTAGCTGATAAGAAAAAACATGTTTACGATGATGATATTGCAGCTTTAGTTGATGAAAGTTTAATTAAAGATAAAAATGTTATTAATTTAAAATCTCTTAAAGTATTTGCTGGAACAGGAGAGCCTCAAAAAGCAGATATGACCTTAGATGTTTATGGAGAGATTAAAAAAACATCAGAAACAGGAGACGGGCCTGTAGATGCTATTTTCAAATGTATAAAAAAATTATATCCACATGAAGTAAAATTGCAATTATACCAAGTGCATGCTGTTACTGAAGGAACCGATGCACAAGCTACCGTAAGTGTGAGGATCGAAGAAAAGGGAAAAACAACTGTTGGGCAGGCGGCGGACACAGATACTCTCGTTGCTTCTGCCAATGCTTATTTAAATGCGTTAAATAAGATGCTTATAAAAAGAAATAAAAATGCTCCAGAAGAGCATGAACAAAAAAAAATGAAAGGTATATAATGTTTAGTTTTAGAAAATTAGCTAAGTACTGGTCGACTGATATGGCTATAGATTTAGGTACAGCCAACACTTTAGTTTTTGTCAAAGATCAAGGAATTGTTCTTAACGAGCCTTCGGTGGTTGCTATAATTGATGATAAAGGAAAAAAATCTGTTCTTGCTGTAGGAGACGAAGCAAAAACTATGTTAGGAAGAACGCCTGGAAATATATCAGCTGTAAGACCATTAAGGGACGGAGTAATAGCAGATTTTGTAGTTACTGAAGAAATGATTAAACATTTTATTAAAAAGGTTCATAAAAGAAGATCTTTTGCTAGTCCAAGAATTTTAATATGTGTGCCGACAGGATCTACTCCTGTTGAGCGGAAAGCTATTCAAGATTCAGCCTTAGCTGCTGGAGCTAGAAAAGTCCAGCTTATTGAAGAGCCAATAGCTGCTGCTATAGGAGCTGGATTACCTATATCAGAGGCAACCGGATCAATGGTTGTTGATATTGGTGGAGGTACCACAGAGATTGCGGTTATGTCATTAGGTGGTGTAGTTTACGCAAACTCACTTAGAGTTGCTGGTGATGCAATGGACGCTGGCATAGTTTCTTATATGAGAAAAAAATTTAATTTGCTCGTAGGGGATGCTAGTGCTGAAAAAATTAAAAAAGAAATAGGTACAGCAATACCATCTAGTGGAAATACATACTTAATGAAAGGCAGAGATATAAGATCAGGAACACCTAAAGAAATAGCGTTAAAAGAAGAAGATACTGCCGAGGCTTTACAACCAATATTAAATCAAATTTTATCAGGTATTAAAGATGCTTTAGAAAATACTCCTCCTGAGTTGTCTGCAGATTTAGTAGATATGGGATTAGTATTAACTGGCGGAGGGGCTTTACTAAAAAATATAGATAAACTTATTTCGAAAGAAACAGGTTTGCCTGTTCAAATTGCTGAAGACCCACTTTCTTGCGTAGCTTTTGGGTGTGGAAAGGCGCTTGATGATGAACAAGCATTCTCCACTCTATTATCAGGAGAATAATAGGTTTGGCTTATAAATCATGGATACTAGTCGTGATGATATTGGTATAGTAATAAGATCTGCTTTTATAAAAAAAGGAGCTCAACAAAGGTTTTCGTTATTTGCACTAATCATATTTTCAATCATACTCATATATGTTGAAACGATAAAGTCTAAGCCCTTTGATTACTTTAGATCATTTATAAAAGATACAATTTACAGAGGCTCAGCTGTTGTATCGTCGCCAGCAAAAGGTATAAAATTTTTTTCAAATTCATTTAGAGAACATATAAAAGTTTTTGAGGAAAATTCCAGATTAAAAGAAGAAAACAAAGTGTTAAAAGAAAAAAAATACTATAATAGTTTTTTAATAGTAGAAAATAATGAGCTAAAAAAAATAATTGACGAAAATCAAGCTGTATCGTCCAATCTAGTTACAACGAGAGTTATTCTTGATAAAAAAAGCCCTTACTTAAATTCATTTATCATAGGCAGCGGCAGCAATAAAAAAATAAAAAATAGTATGCCAGCATTAGATGGACTAAATTTTATTGGCAGAATAGTTAATGTAAATTTTTTTTCATCTAGAATTTTACTTGTTACAGATTTAAATAGTAAAATTCCTGTTGTAATAGAACCTGAAGGTTATAATGCAATTTTAAGTGGACGCGGTGACAGCAAGCCCTCTCTAGATTACTTGCCAAAAAACCATACCCTAAAGTCTGGTAATAAAGTTTATACTTCAGGAAAAGAAGGAATTTTTAAACCTGGCATTCCAATTGGAGAGGTCATATTAAACAATTCAACCCCTCTCGTAAATTTAGCTTCAGATATTAATCAAATAACTTTTGTGAATATTGATTTAGGAAGTAAAAATAATTAAATTTTATGAACGTAACGTTTAAAAAAAAAAATTATGGATTTGTACAATTAATACCATTATTTTTATTATTTTTTATTTCATTAAATGGAAATTCTATAATTGATTTAAACTATTTCTCTATAAATATTCATTATATTTTTATTTATTATTGGGTTTTAAAACGTCCACAAATTTTAGGATATGGATTTATATTTTTGTCTGGAATAGTAACAGATGTCATTTTTGCTATGCCAATAGGTTCAAACCCATTAATTTTATTAATAATTGCGTCATTTGCTGCGTACATAAGGGTTGTGACTGTAAGAATAAATCTTGTTTCTGATTGGTTAAGTTTTATTCCTGTTTTAATAATAGCCAACATCTCCCATTTTATTATTTTGTATATACTAAATTACCCTATTGAATATTTAGATTTTTTTGTAAACTCAATCTTTACATTTGTTTCTTATCCAATTTTATGGGCAATTTTTGAAGTACTCATTAACATTACTAATATAAATTTGCATGATTAACGATTATAGACAGGGAGGAAGCAAGATAAGAACAATTACTAGAAGAATGTTTGTTCTTTCATCTCTTAAACTTGTGGTTTTTTTTGGTCTTATTAGTCGCTTATTTTATTTGCAAGTTTCTGAAAATATAAAATATAGATCGTTATCAGACAAGAACAGATTACGAGAGTGGAAAATCTCACCTAAAAGAGGCCTTATATTAGATTTTTATGGAGAAAAAATTGCAGATAATACACAAATTTTTCAACTACATATGGTACCGGAAGACGTTGATAATCTAGATGAATTATTCTTCAGGCTATCTAAATTAATTATTTTGAGTGATAGAAAAAAAAGAAACTTATATAAAATAATAAAAAAACGAAAGCCTTGGGAGCCAATCATAATTTCAGATAATTTAACTTGGTCTGAATTTTCGAAATTAAATCTATTCCTTCATGAAATTCAAGGCATAAAACCTGTTATAGCTGTTGCTAGGAAATATCCAGCAGATGGATCATTTTCCCATTTGGTTGGGTACGTTTCGTCTTTAAGCCAATCAGATCTAGAAGAAAATGAGTTTTTAAGAAAAATAAATATCCCGAGTTTAAAAATAGGTAAGACAGGTTTAGAAAAATCCCTAAATGAAGAAATTGTAGGAAAAGCTGGGTATCAAAGATATGAAGTAAATGCTTTTGGTAAAAGAGTTAAAGAGCTTAAGTTTATTAAGGGAACAGCAGGCAAAGACTTTAAGACTACTATAGATATGGAGATTCAGCAGTTTGCAGGAGAACTATTAAAAAATAAAACAGGATCAATATGTGTGATGGATATTTATACAGGTGATATTATCGCTATGGTATCTAGCCCTACATTTGATGCAAATAAGTTCGTACACGGTATTTCTGTTAAAGATTGGGAAGACTTAATTAACAATCCTAATAAACCCTTAGTAAATAAATCAATATCGGGCCTTTACCCTCCCGGCTCAACAATTAAACCGATTGTTGCATTATCAGCTTTGGAAAATGATGTTGTAAGTCCCCAAACCACTGTAAAATGCACAGGACAAATAGAGCTTTATGGTAATTTATATCATTGTTGGAAAAAAAAAGGACACGGGTTTACAAGATTAAGAGATGCAATCAAACAGTCATGCGATGTTTACTTTTATGAAGCAGCAAGAAGATTAGGAGTAGATCGTCTAGCAATAACTGCTAGACAGTTTGGTTTGGGTCAAACTAATTTAAATTTTTTAAGCGAAGAAAAACCTGGACTTGTCCCATCAACTAAGTGGAAATTAAGAAATATTGGAAAAGGGTGGGTGATAGGAGAAACATTATTATCAGGGATTGGCCAAGGCTATTTTCAAACAACTCCTTTACAGTTATGTTTAATGACAGCACAGTTAGCTAATGGAGGGTGTAAGATTACTCCAAGAATCATTTATGATGATGAAAGTGAAAAAAAATTAAATTTTGATTGGAAAGAAGAGTTTGCTTACAGAAAACAAAAAAAAAATAGTTTAAATAAAATAGAAGATCAGCAGGATACGGGTCTACCAATTAAAATAGGATCGAATTTAATAAAATTGTATCGTAATCCTGAAAATATTAAATTTGTTTTGGATGCTCAATTTGGTGCCACTAACGAACCAGGGGGAACATCTTATTATTCTAGATATAATAGTTCAAAATATATGTTTGCTGGAAAAACTGGAACATCTCAAACAAGGACTATTAGTCCTGAAGAGAGAGCTCTTGAATTAAAACAGATAGAATTGCCATATGAGAAAAGAGACCACGCACTTTTCACTGCTTTTGCTCCATATAAAAACCCAAGATATGCTTTAAGTATTATAATTGAGCATGGTGGAACTGGAAGCGGAACTGCAGCACCAATTGCAAAAAAATTAATTAAAAAAATTATAGATAGACATGATGTAAGAAAAAATTATCAAACAGATTTTTTTAAAACGGCTTAACTGATGCAAAATATATCTTTTCGTAAAAATAATTTAAGTATTAAAGATAAAATCTTATCTATAGATATTGTATTATTTTTTCTTATTCTATTATTAGGTATCATTAGTTTTTTTGCTATGTATTCTACTGAAAGAGGAAACATTGATTATTATACTAAAAATCATATCTACAGGTTCATAATTTTTTTTTCAACCTTTATTTTAATTTCATTTATTAATATTAAGTTTTGGTACAAATATTCTTATATTTTTTATATAATCATTCTGCTGCTTTTAATTGGGGTAAATTTTTTTGGAATTACTGCTTCGGGTTCAACGCGCTGGATTGATTTATTTATTATTAATTTACAACCTTCTGAATTAATGAAGATTGCATTAATTATGTTTTTAGCAAAATATTATAATAAAATTCCCACACGCGACGTAAACAGTATAAAATTTTTGCTTCAACCACTTTTAGCTATATTTATCCCTGTCTTTTTAGTTCTTTCTCAGCCAGATCTAGGCACATCTATCCTTATCGCAAGTGGAGGCTTTATTTTAATTTGGTTATCTGGTGTTAAATTGAAGTATTTTATTTATACGTTTTTTGCGCTCATTTGTTCTGCACCATTCGCCGTGGCCTTTTTAAAGCCGTATCAAAAATTAAGAATTTTATCTTTTTTTAATCCTGAACGTGACCCTCTTGGCGCTGGATATCAACTTGTACAATCTAAAATTGCAATAGGTTCTGGAGGTTTTTTTGGTAAAGGCTTTTTAAAAGGGAGCCAAAGTTATCTAGACTACCTACCAGAAAAGCATACTGATTTTATATTTACACTATTCTCTGAAGAATTTGGTTTTTTTGGCTCTTTATTTTTATTATCAATTTATTTTCTTATTATTCAAAGAATTATTTTAATTGGAAACAACGCAAAAAATAGTTTTTCAAAACTTTATTGCTATGGTTTTGGAGCAGCTTTTTTTGTTTATGTCGTAGTAAATATGTCTATGGTCTTAGGTTTACTTCCAATTGTAGGTGCTCCTTTGCCCATAATGTCTTATGGTGGTTCAGCAATGCTTTCTATTATGCTGGGACTTGGAATAGTAATGAGTTGTAAGATTCACCAAAAAGAAGAAATGTAAAAAAAAGAGATTATTATAAAACAACCTGAGATTGTTTTTTAATATAATAAAAGTCAATTTTTCCTTGTTATATATTGTAAATTTATGGTTTAATAAATTAATGTTTAAAACACTTAGAGCTGTCGACACAAAAACTCTTAATCATAGCGGGAGATCTTACGTTGGGGAAACATTACAAATTGAGGGAGATTTAAAATCTTCTGGAAGTGTGGATATAGCAGGTCTTATTAATGGCAATGTTTTTGTTACAGACATGACAATAAAAGAAACAGGATCTATTCGAGGTACTCTCGAAGCTACCACTGTAGAAATTAACGGCCATGTTGAGGGAAAGATTACTGCTGAAGTAGTTGTAATTGGAAAAAATGCAGTAATAAAAGGAGATGTTTTTTTTAAAAACACTCTTAAAACAGAAGAGGGTGCTGATATTGATGGTTACATTAAAAGGATCAATAAAGGTAAACTAAATACTGAAGAAGATATTGCGATTGAAGAGATTATTGAAAGATCTGAATCTAAAAAACCACAAATTATTCATGTGCAGCATAAAGAGGCTGTATAATCTGTCACTTAATAATTAAACACACAACAATATATAATCAAAAATATTATGGTTGAAGATGATAGGTCAAAACCTTCAGTTGGGATAATTGGAGCTGGGATACAGGGTATATGTATTTCGCTCTTCCTTATTAAAAAAGGTTTTAAAGTAACTCTTATAGACAAAGATGATCCGGGAAACCATTCTGCTTCTTATGGCAACGCTGGTCATTTTTCTCCATACGCATCAGTGCCAATTAATAGACCAGATATATTAGCAGATATTCCATCAATGTTATTAAACTCAACAGGACCATTAGCTTTAAAGTGGAATTATGTACACAAGATGATTCCTTGGTTTTTAAAATTTATAAAAAATTGTAGTAAAAAAAAAATGCTGCATACCGCAAAGTATATGCACCAGATTTTAGATTTAGCTTTACCGGCTTACGATGAACTTTTTCAAGAAATAGATGTTTCGGAGACAGTTGAAAACAAAGGTATAATGTATTTTTGGACTAATAAAGATTTAAAGAGTAGAGAATTAGAAATCAAAATTAGAAATGAACTAGGTGTAAAACAGCAAATACTTACTCCACATGAAATTCACGATCTTGAACCACACATAAATAAAATTTATCATGGTGGAATTCTATACTCGAATGCAAGACACGCTCGAAACCCAAAAAAAATTTTATTAAAATTATTTGAATTATTTATAAGTAAAGGTGGAAAGTTTGAAAAACAAAATGTACAAACAATTCATTTTACATCTGATAATAAACCAATAATAAAAACAAATTTAAATTCTTATAACTTTGACAAAGCTGTTATCGCTTGTGGAGCTTTTTCAAAAAAACTAACTGATCAAGTAGATGAAAAAATTCCACTGGACACTGAAAGAGGATATCATGTTCATTTTAAAGGTTATGACCATTTATTATCTCGACCTGTTATATTTTTAAATAGAGGTTTTGGTATAACTCCAATGGAGCAAGGATTAAGAGTAGTAGGAACTGTAGAATTTGGTGGTTTAGATAACCCCGCTAGTAAAAAAAGGATTTTGAATCTTGTAAATAATGCTAAATATCTTTTTCCAGATTTAAAGGAACATGAGGATGAATGGTTAGGTTTTAGACCTACTTTACCAGATTATTTACCTGTTTTAGGGCCATCAAAAAATCATAAAAATTTGTTTTATTCTTTTGGTCACCATCATTTGGGATGGACCTTAGGAGCTATTTCAGGGAAAATAATTTCTGGAATGATAGCTGGAGAAAATACTAATTTAGATTTATCTGCTTATAATTCAAAAAGATTTAGTTAGGAAAGCTCTTGTTTACAAAAAATAATAGTGCTTATATTTTTTTAATATTAGCGACTCTTTTTTGGTCTGGTAATTTTATTGTTGGGAAAGCAGCAAGTTTTTTTGAAATTCCTCCTTTTTCTTTAAATTTTTATAGATGGACTTTTGCATGGTTAATACTAGCTCCATTTACCCTTAAAGAAATCATCCAAAAAAAAGATTATATATTACAAAATATAAAACTTATTTTAGTATTAGGAATTACTAGTATTACTATATTTAATTCTATTGTTTATTATTCACTAAATTTTACACACGTTATTAGTGGAGTGTTAATGATTTCTACTATTCCAGTTATGATAATTTTCTTTAGCTGGATATTTAAAATTGAAAAAACAAATATATATCAAATTTTAGGTGTAATTTTTTCGCTACTGGGTGTTGCAATAATAGTAACAAAGGCAGACTTGGATATTTTGATTAATTTAAATTTTAATAAAGGTGATCTATGGATGGTAGTTGCAATGTTTTCTTGGGCCATATACTCAGCTTTATTAAGAAAAAAAAAATTTGATTTATCACAAGCTTCACTTTTAGAAGTAATTATATCAGCTGGATTAATTTTATTATTGCCTGCTTACTTAATCGAAAAGGCATTAGGATTTGAATTAAATGTAAACTTACCTTTTATTTTGACTTTAAGTTATGTTGTTTTTTTTCCAGGACTCGCTTCATTTATTTGTTGGATTAAAGGAATATCAATCATTGGCCCAAATAGAGCAGGAATATTTTTACATTTAATGCCCATCTTTAGTACGGTATTAGCTATATTAATATTTGAAGAGCAATTTATGAATTATCATTTATTTGGAGCGATTTTTATAATTGGTGGTATTTTTTTATCATCTAGAAAATTAATAAATGATTAAAAAATTAACCCAAGGGCAAAAAGATATTTTGTTAAAGGAAGGTACCGAACCACCAGGCTCAAGTCCTTTAAACAATGAAAAAAGAGAAGGTGATTACTTTTGTGCAGCTTGTGGAACGAAATTATTTGAATCACAAAGTAAATATGAAAGTGGATCTGGTTGGCCATCCTTTTTTGAATCATTACCAAACGCATTTAAAACAAAAACAGATCATTTATTAGGCTACGCTAGAACAGAATATCATTGTAGGGAATGCGATGGGCATCATGGTCATATTTTTGATGATGGCCCAAAACCTACAGGAAAAAGATATTGCAACAATGGCTTATGCCTAACTTTTGTTCCTAAAACAGATAAGTAATTTATTTTTTTTTTAAAATTACTCTAAATAATTTCCTTGGGAATACACCTTCTTCAAATTTCTCTATATTTACAACAGTAAATCCATCAGTAATTTTTTTTACCTTTACTTCTGAAAAGAAATGCACAATGAAGCCATCATTTTCATAAAGATCTTCTCCTATATTCTTACCATTTTTATAATCACCATCACCAGTATGCCTAACAGTATAAATATTAAAACCTCCAGGTTTTAAAATACGGCATATTTCACTATTTAAATATTTAATTTCTATTGTTGATAAAGCCATGCAGTAGAGCATATGTGAAAAACAGGCTTCAATAGAATTATCTCTAAATGGAAGCTTTTTACGAACATCAAAAATTTTAGTAGATATAAAATTTGATAGTTTAGCTTCTAATACTTTTTTATTGATAATTTTAATTGCAGCGGGACTGTAATCCAAAGCCTTAACATTGATTGAGTTTTTTGCAAAAAAAAGCGTATCACGACCTAAGCCCGCCCCAAGTTCAACAATTTTATTTATGTTTTCTTCTCTAAGCTTCTTGAGAGTATTTATTCCGGCTTCACTCGGATCTAGACCAAACATCTCAGGTTTACTTAGGAAATTATTTTCCCAATACTGAGATTGTTGGTCTAATATTTTTTTATCCAAATTACTTGGATGGGTCTGGAACTTTTCTTAAATATGGTTTTAAAGTTTCCCAACCATTCGGATATAATTTTTTTGCTTCCTCATCTTTAACTGCAGGAACAATAATAACATCCTCACCCTTTTTCCAATCAGCTGGTGTAGCAACTTTATGTTTTGCTGTTAGTTGCATTGAGTCTATAGTTCTTAATAACTCATGAAAATTACGACCAGTTGTCATAGGATAAGTAAGAAAAAGCTTAATTCTTTTATCTGGGCCTACAATAAATACTGTACGAACAGTTTTATTATCCATTGCCGTTCTACCTTCAGAAGAACCCTCTATATCAACTTGTAACATATTATAAAGTTTAGCTATTTTAAGATCTTCGTCCGCAATAATAGGATAATTTGGTTTTAATCCACAGACATCCTTAATATCATCTAGCCATTTGATGTGGTCTGATACAGGATCAACACTTAGTCCCATTACTTTAACATTACGTTTATCAAACTCTGGTCTTAACTTAGCTAAAGAACCTAACTCAGTAGTACAAACTGGTGTAAAATCTTTTGGATGTGAAAAAAGAACACCCCATCCATCACCAATCCAATCATGAAAAGATATATCACCTTCAGAAGTTTTTGCTTTAAAATCAGGTGCTATATCGTTAATTCTTAATGACATATTTTCTCCCTTGTTATATTTAATTAAAAAATTATATAGTGAGGTTATAAAAATTACAATAAATATTGAATTATGATATTTAACCAGTTTTTTGATGAAGTTTCTTCAACTTTTACCTACTTAATTTCTAGTGGAAAGGGAAGAGAAGCATTAATAATAGATCCCGTTCTAGAAAAAATTAATGAATATATTTTATATTTAAAAAAATTAGATCTTAAATTAGTTAAAGTCATAGACACACACATTCACGCCGATCATGTTTCGGGCATGAAAGAGCTTCAAAAACAAACTGATTGTTCTACTTTAATGGGAGAAAAATCTCCATCAGAAGTGGTTACTATAAAAGTAAAGGATAACGAAAAAATTAAAATAGAAAATATAGAATTAAGCTCAATGTACACACCAGGTCACACTGATTGTTCATACAGTTTTTTAATGAAAGATAGAATATTTACTGGAGATACTTTATTGATTAATGGAACAGGAAGAACAGATTTCCAAAATGGAAATCCTATTGATCAATATCATTCACTATTTGATCGAATTCTTACACTACCAGAAAAAACATTTGTTTATCCAGCTCACGATTATAAAGGAAAAACAGTCAGCACTATCGGCAATGAAAAGAAAAATAACCCAAGATTAAAAGTAAAGTCACCCGATCAGTACGCTGATTTAATGAATAATTTAAATTTAGACAATCCCAAAATGATGGATATTACAGTAACTGCTAATATAAAAGGAAAAACGGTAGATCAGTAAATTAAGAACGATAATTATTATCAATCTAAATAGGTTACAATTTTCAAATTAATACTTATATTATAAGTTATGCACGCATATCTTCAGTCAATAATTGATAGGGACCCAGCTGCTAAATCTAAGTTAAGTATAATTTTAACTTACCCTGGAGTTAAAGCAGTTTTGTTTCACAGAATCGCACACTTTTTTTGTGCTGCAAAATTTGATTTAATTGCAAGAATTATATCTCAAACTTCTAGATTTTTTACTGGAATAGAAATTCATCCAGGTGCAAAAATTGGTAAAAATTTATTCATTGATCATGGAATGGGTGTAGTAATTGGCGAAACATCTGAAATTGGAGATAATGTTACCATTTATCATGCGGTAACTTTAGGTGGAGTCTCACCAAGCATTGATAGCGAAAGACAACGTAATGAAAAAAGACACCCTACGATTGGTGATCATGTTGTTATAGGATCAGGAGCTCAAATCATTGGTCCTGTTGTAGTTGGAAAGAACTCTAGAATTGCAGCCAATGCAGTTGTTGTTAAAGATGTACCCGAAAGTGCAACGATGGTTGGCATACCTGCTAAAGCAGTGAAGCTCGAGAATAAAGGAGAATTTAGACCTTATGGTGTGGACGATAAAGTAAAAGATTAAAATGAAAAATACACAAAATGATTTTATAGCAGGAATTGGCAATACACCTTTAATAAAGTTACGTGGTCCATCAGAATTAACAGGATGTAATATTTATGGAAAGGCTGAGTACTTAAATCCAGGAGGATCTATAAAGGATAGAGCTGCTTGGGCTTTAATTAAAGATGCTGAAGACAAAAAATTAATTTCAAAAGGTGGAACCATTGTAGAGGGTACAGCTGGTAATACTGGAATTGGTTTATGTCTAGTTGGTAATGCAAGAGGATACAAGTCTGTTATTGTAATGCCGGATACCCAATCTCAAGAAAAAAAAGATACCTTAAGAAATATTGGCGCAGATTTACGTTTGGTTCCAGCAAAACCATACAAAGATCCAGATAACTATGTAAAATATTCAGGAAGACTTGCTGAGG
>Ga0209709_10001288_pt1 | contig 23281 bp, 26 predicted proteins | sample ArcticOcean_MG_C_2_FD_187435 | JGI IMG/M metagenome (GOLD analysis project Ga0209709, IMG submission 187435) | Marine microbial communities from western Arctic Ocean - ArcticOcean_MG_CB4_136 (SPAdes) (version 2) | ecosystem: Environmental > Aquatic > Marine > Oceanic | place: Arctic Ocean...
TAAGAGGAAAGCACAAAGAACTATGGCAGCATATATCAGGATGCAGACAGTGGATTAAAATAGAAAGAGACACTGTAACTCACGAAATATTTAAAACAGTTAAAGCTAACGAAGACATTTAATATGACTCAGAATTATAGATTAGATAATGTTGGATTAATAAATAGAGATAAAAAAATCTCATTTAAATTTAATGGCGTAACTTACTTTGGATATGAGGGTGATACCTTAGCCTCAGCATTACTTGCTAATGGAGTTCATTTAATAGGAAGAAGCTTCAAATATCATAGACCCAGAGGGTTTTTTGGTGCAGGGGTTGATGAACCATACGCAATTGTTCAACTATACAGAAATAATGAAACTGAGCCAAATGTAAAAGCCACAGAGCAAGAACTCTTTGAAGGCTTAGAAGCAACAAGTGTTAATTGCTGGCCAAATGTTAATTTTGACATCGGCGCTATCAATAATTTATTAAAAGTATTTCTTCCAGCAGGATTTTATTACAAGACTTTTATGTGGCCAAAAAGTTTTTGGTACAAAATTTATGAACCATTCATAAGAAAAGCTGCAGGGCTTGGTGTTGCGTCAATTGAACACGACAAGGAAAGATATGAGCATAAGTATGAGTATTGTGATTTATTAATTGCAGGTTCAGGACCCTCAGGATTAGCAAGCGCATATGCTGCTGCTAAAAATGGTGCAAGAGTAATATTAGCAGAAGATAAGCCAAGATTTGGTGGAACTTTGTTAACCAGTGAAGTTAATATTGGAAACCAAACAGGAAAAGAATGGTCAGAAAACATTATTTCTGAACTTAAAGAAATGCCCAATGTTATTGTGAAAAATAGATCTCAAGTATTTGGTTACTATGATCATAACATGTTAGTAATGTCAGAAAAATTAAGTGATCACTTACCTAAGACTAAAAAATATAATCCAAAACAAAGACTTTGGTATATTAGAGCTAAAGAAGTTTTAATCTCATCGGGATCAATCGAAAGACCTTTGGTATTCGGAAATAATGATACACCAGGTGTGATGTTATCTTCTGCAGCAAAAGAATATTTAAAAGTCTATGGAGTTTTGGTTGGTAAAAAACCTTTAATATTTACAAATAATGATAGTGGCTATGAAACAGCTATAGAATTTAAAAAAAATGGTGTCGATCCGATTATTTTAGATACAAGAAAAGAACCTAAGTCAGAAATCATAGATGAAGCAAAAAAATTAGATATTCAGATTAAATTTTCTTATGTAGTTGTTGCAGCCAAAGGATATAAAAAAGTTAAATCTGCTGAGGTTGCTACAATTTCAGATGATAAAAATAAATTAGGAAACTTAGAAAATATTAGTTGTGATTGTATTTGTGTTTCAGGCTTTTGGACTCCAACAATACACTTGGCTTCTCAATCAGGAAATAAAACTACCTTTAATAAAGAGATAGATGCATTTGTGCCTGGATTATCAAAACAAAATGAAACAACTATAGGTGCTGCAAATGGAACTTTTACATTAGAAGAAACTTTAAAGAAGTCATTTGATAGTGGATATGAGCTTTCAAAAAAAATAACTAATAATGATAATAAAACATCTTCTCCAACAGTTGTGGAAAAAAAATCAACCACTCACGATAAATTTTGGTGTGTACCTTTACCTAAAGGAAAAACATATAAGAGATTTTTAGATTTCCAAAACGATGTAGCTGTCTCTGATATTGAAATTGCACTAAAGGAAGGTTATCGATCTATTGAACACGTCAAGAGATATACAACCCTAGGCATGGCAACGGACCAGGGTAAAACAAGTAATCTTAATGGTTTGCAACTTGTATCAAACATAGAAAATAAAATAGTACCAGAGGTAGGTCACACAACTTTTAGACCTCCATACACACCTGTTACTATTGGTGCAATAGTTGGAAGAGAAATTGGTAAACATTCTAAACCAACAAGGAAATCACCAATACACTCTTGGCATGAAGAAAATAATGCAGTGTTTGTAGATGCAGGTGTTTGGTTGAGACCAAGGTACTATAAAATTGGAGAAGAAACATTATTTGAAGGCTCAAAAAGAGAAGCTAAAAATGTTAGAGAAAATGTTGGAGTTTGTGACGTAACTACTTTGGGTAAAATTGACATTAAAGGACCAGATGCTGCAGAATTACTAAATCGTGTTTATACAAATGCTTGGTTAAAGTTGCCTGTTGGTAAAGCTAGGTACGGTGTAATGTTAAGAGAAGATGGAATTGTTATGGATGATGGAACTACAACAAGAATTTCTGATAACCATTACCACATGACAACAACAACTGCACAAGCTGCAAATGTTTTATCTCATCTTGAGTATTATTTACAGCTTGTATGGCCAGAACTAAATGTAAATGTAGTGTCAACTACAGAACAGTGGGCTGGAGCAGCAATCGCAGGACCAAGATCTAGAGATTTATTACAAAAACTATTTCCAGATATTAATGCATCAAATGAAGGTTTGCCTTTTATGGGGTATCTAGAAAAAAATTTATTTGGAGTGAAAGCAAGAATTTTTAGAATTTCATTTTCAGGAGAGCTAGCTTATGAGGTTAATGTTGAGTCAGATAATGGAAACTTTATGTGGGAAAAAATAATGGAAATAGGTAAAGAATTTAAAATTCAGCCTTATGGAACAGAGGCACTATCAACTTTAAGAATTGAAATGGGTCATATTGCAGGTTCAGAACTAGATGGGAGAACCATCCCTTATGACAACTCTTTAGAAGGATTAGTAAGCAAGAAGAAAGATTTTATTGGTAAACGATCTTTAGATAGAAAAGCCTTTGTGGCTGAAGACAGACAAAAAGTAGTAGGTGTTGTTCCTTTAGACAAAAAAACAAGTATACCTGAGGGATCACATTTAGTTAAAGATTCAACAGCCCCAATACCAAATCCTAAATTAGGATATATTTCAGCATCTTGCTGGAGTGTTGAATACGATAATCCATTTTCATTAGCAATTCTAAAAGATGGAAAGAATATGATAGGTCAAAAACTATTTGCAATGTCACCTTTAAAAAATAAAACAATACCTGTAGAAATAGTTTCATCACACTATGTAGACCCAAAAGGTGAAAGGGTTAGGTCATGAGTTCAATTTCTGCTTTAAAGAATACTCATATCAAAGGACTATTTGGTGACCATGAAGGAAAAAATGATAATGAGCTTTTAAAAGTAAGTGAGTTGAAGGATTTTTTAATCGTTCAAATAGTTAAATATAAGAGTGCCTTAGCAGTGATTGAAAATATCAAGATAGACAATTTGAACTTAAATAATGAGACTTTAAATATAAGCTGCAACGCTAATACAAGAATTTTATGGAATGGTCCAAATAATTGGCTTTTAGTCTCTTCAAAAAAAGAAATTTTAAACGAAATTAATGAAAAATTAGTAGAAACAGATTTTGCTATAACTAACATATCTCACAGTAGAGCAATAATTCAAATTGAAGGAAAAAATACAAAAGAAATACTAAAAAAAGGATGCCCCTTTAATTTTAATGAATTAAAAAAGGATACCTGTCTAAATTCAACTTACAACGGAATGTCGGTTACAATTGATATGCTTGAAGATAATCCAGACAAAGTTAGAATATTTACTCTGAGAAGTTTTGGAGAGTCTTTTTATCATTCTATCACTGATGCTTGCTTAGAGTTCGGGTATGAAGGTGTATAAAATTTATTGCTTTCTAGTTGCAATATAAACACCTAGCGTTGCTACCACAAATCCAATTAGATCTAAATTATTTAATATTTCATTTAAAAATAACCAAGCCATTAAAGCAGTAGTAGGTGGTATTAAAAAAAATATAGAAACAGTCTTACTTGCTGAGTTGTTTTTAATTAAAAACATTAAGATTGTGAATGCTCCAAATGATACAAGGAATATCTGATGACTCATTGCTATTAAGAAAGTTGGTGTAAAATTGATATAAAAATCAGTAAAGATAATAATAATAATTATGTGAAAAAGACAACCTCCCATTGCTTGGTACATATTGCTGACAGATAAAGGTAAGTTGTTGCTTATTTTTTTTTGCCATAAAGTTGATGTTGTAATAGCTAAAAGAGCTACAAAAGAAGCTACCACTCCAAAAACAGGAAGACTAGACCCTATATCAAATCCCAAAACTAAAGCTGCACCAACAAATCCAAGGATCACTCCAATCCATTGCTTGAAAGTAACTTTTTCATCTAAAAGTTTTCCTGCTAAAGCATTGGTTAAGATTGGCTGCAAGGTAACAATTAATGCTGCAATACCTGTAGGCATTCCTATTGAAACTGAATAAAAAACACCACCTAGATAAACACCATGAAACAGAACACCACTAAAGATAGATTGAATTAAGTTTTTATTATTAGTTAAAATTTTTTGTTTTTTATAGATTGCGTATAAAAAAAATCCTACAGCAACAAAAAAAAACCTGAATGCTAATGCGGCAAAAGGGTCACTGTTATCTATTATGGGCTTGGTAGAGACAAAGGCTGAAGACCACAAAACAATAAAAATAAATGGATAAATTTTAATCATTTTGAATTTATAGGGTAAATTTTAATTAATATTACTATTTAATACCCATATTGAATATATTCTATCTTGAGTTGTTCATTTAAATGCATAAAGTGAAAAAGTAATTCAATGATTTTAAAAAAAATTTTTATAGGACTGTTTTTCTTGAGCCTTTTAACTGGTTGTGCTCAAAACATGGCATTATTAGGACCTGCTTACACATTTGCCACTTCTGGAAATATTTATCATGCAGGATTGACTTATGGATCTAATGAGGTGATTACCAAAACTACAGGAAAATCACCCTCTGAAAATCTTAAAGAAATATTAAATCCAAAAGATGATGATACAGAACTTAGGAAATTAGTTAAAGAACGTATTGAAAAAACTACAATAATATTTAAAAAAAATTAGATCTTTCTAATCAGTAATATTTAAAGGTAATAGCTCAGGTTGTTTAGTTTCTTTACACCAAAGCTCATAACTTTCACACATGCGCCATAAGAATTGGTGAGCCCTCATAGAAACATCAATTAAAGTATTATTTTTTGAATCATAAAGAGCAGGTACTTTAATTAATTGTTTTATAGTCATATCTTTTTGAATGCCCAAAAGTTTAATTGTTTCATCGGGTATTTTATTTCCAGTTTCTTGATCGAGATAATTATCTTTCTTTAATTGGGCAAACCATTCATCGTGGAGTGTTCCGTTACTTAATTTATTAAATTCTTCAGTTTCCATAAATTTGTTAATAGCTTCTTTTGTTTCAATGTTTGAATATTTTTTTTTAATAATTGAAACATAGGAATATATGATTTCAGCCATATATATAACGTATGGTTTTTTAGTTTTAGAGATCATTATTTATTTTTTATATCTTGCCATGGAAGAGTTGGCTAATATTAAGTTTGGATCTAAATATAGTTTTGATATTTTTACATTCTTTAACGATCTAAATGCAAAAATTGCTATGGGTAATTCAGTACAACCTAATATAATTTTTTTACAATTCTTTTTAATAAGATAATTTATTGCTGGTTTAATAGATTTTTCTGCTAATTTTATATTTCCCATTTTGACATGTTTTATAGTTTTATTAACTGATTTTATTTGTAAATTATCCAGAGGTTTAATTAATTCATATTCATTCTTAAATAGTTTTTCATAAATTTGTGTTTTTAAGGTACCTTCTGTTGCAAGAAGTCCAATTTTTGAATTTTTTTTGCATACTTTTTTTGTATGTGAAAAAACTTCTTTAGGCATATTTATTATTGGAATCTTAATTTTCTTTTTAAGATCTTCATACCAATAGTGAGCAGTATTACATGGTATGACAATAAATTTACACCCACTTTTTTCTAGTGACCGACAACCTTCAAGTAAACTTTTTAAGACTTTATTATATTTAATAATATTTTTTGCACTCCTTGGAAGGGTTGAAAAAACACCAGTTTGAACACCTATTGACTCCGGTCTTCCTGGTATATTTGATTTGTTGTAAAGCATAAATAAAGGATATTCCTGATCAACTTTTCCTCTATTAAGCATGGCTAGCTTGTTGCAAAAATCAAGTCCTGCCTGCGTTCCCATTCCACCTAAAATTCCAATCATAGTTATTAAATACTTCTGAATTTTGTTTAAAGTTAGTTTAGTGTTTTGTTACAAGGGTTGGTTAATACCTCTCATAAAAACTAATATTAAGCAACCATCTTTAGTGTAAGATGAGTGTGTTGACCCTGGTTCAAAAGTAACAAAATCTCCTTTTTTAAAAACTCTATTATCTGGATCTATTAATTCTCCCTCTAACATTAAAAACTCTTCAAATCCAGTATGTATATGAGATAGACTTTTTGCGTTTGGGTCCATTTTTAGGAGATATGTTCCTTGCCCTCCATTTTTTTTATCATAGCTAATTTTATGCCAACTCATTCCTGGGACTGGAGAGCCATAATTGTCAAAAGGAACAAACTCAACATTGTAAAGATTAGTTATTTTTCTTTTAATCATAATTGATATATTTAATGATTATTAATAAATTATAAATATGCAAGATATATTTGTTGAAGATGTTGGGAGTGGAACTCCTTTAGTTTTAGTTCATGGGTTTTTAGGTTCATCAGACATGTGGATCCCACAAATAAAATTTTTTAAAGATGATTTTAGAGTTATTGCTCCAGCACTTCCTGGTTTTGGGAAAAGTAGTGCTATAAGCTCATGTGATTCAATTCAATGTATGGCCAATTCAATACTAGATTCTTTAGAGAAAAAAGAAGTAAAAAATTTTAATCTGTTGGGACATTCAATGGGTGGGATGATTGTACAAGAAATAGCAAAAATAGCAGGAGAAAAAGTTTTAAAATTAATCTGTTATGGCACCGGTCCACGAGGAGATATACCTGGTCGATTTGAAACTATTGATCAATCCAGAAAAAAATTAAAAATTAACGGGCTGAATGATACTGCATATAGAATAGCCAAAACCTGGTTTATAAAAGAAGAAAAAGCAAAATATTTTTATCTTTGTGAGGAAGCTGGAAGACAAACTTCTATAGTTGCTGCAGACAATGGATTAGTTGCTATGAAAAATTGGGATGGAGTTGAAAATTTACAAAACATTAAAAATGAAACATTGATAATTTGGGGAGATCAAGACAAGGCTTATAATTTTAATCAAATAGAAACCTTGAATGATAATATTTCTAATAGTGATTTAAAAATAATTAAGGGATGCTCCCACAATGTTCATTTGGAGAAACCTGACGAATTTAATAAGATAGTAGAAAAATTTCTTAAAAAAAATTGATTGGTATTGGCTGAAATATTTAGCTAAATAATTAAAAAATTAATTTAATTAAACGATCGCAGCCAATAGAAAGTGTGAATATTATGCAGTTTTTAAATTTACTGCTGAAGGACCTTTTGGACCATCTTCAACATCGAAAGTCAAAGCTTGACCTTCATCTAAACCATTCATGCCAGCATCTCTTACAGCTGAAACGTGAACGAATACATCTTTTTCTTTATCTTCTCTTTCAATAAAACCAAAACCTTTAGTTGGATTGAACCATTTTACTTTTCCTTGTAGACTCATATTTATCTTCTTACTTTTTATTATGTTACTTTTATTACTTATAATTAAGCAATTCAGGCTTTGTTTAGATTTATTGAGGTTTTGTCAACAAAATTTCAAAGTATTGTGTGATTAAACACCTAATTGTTGCTAATTAGCATACTCATATAGACAGAATTTATATCATCCTTATAATTAGAGAAGGGGTCACATACTTTAAAGCCAGATTTAGCAAATAATTTTCTAGCTGGGACAAAAAATTTACCAGAGCCAGTTTCTAAGCTTAATCTTTTAATCTTTAACTTATCTGCTTCTTCAATAAGGTGATTGATTATTTTTAAACCATATCCTTTATTTTTGAATTTATTATTAACTCTTATTGATTTAAATTCACCATGTTCTGGGTTTAAAAATTTTAAAGCACCACTGCCTATAAGATTATCTTCCTCCCATAAGCTCCAGAATTTAATAGAATAATTTTTTAAGCCATCTATATCAAGAACATGAGCACTACCTTCAGGTGATACAGACCTTAATTCAATAAAATGCTTAACAAGGAACTCATTAACTTCAGGGTTATCAAAATTTCCTTCTATAGATTTCAACATTTATTTTAAAAATTTATTCATTTTTTTAAACTCACCAACTTTAAATATAATCGCATCATCTTTTTTAAAACCAAACTTTTCAGCATTATCTTTAAATCTTTTAGGTGGCTCCATTATTGGCTCTAAAGATAATACAAAAGTTCCCCAGTGCATTCCAATGATTTTTTTACTTTTTAAATCTTGAGCAATATTTAACGCTTCCTCCGGAGTGGTGTGATAAATTGATTTATTAAACATAGGTTTAAAATCATAAGCCCCAATATTGATCATTGTTAAATCGATTGGTCCATATTTTTCCCCCAGCACTTTATAAATATTTCCATAGCCAGTATCACAAGCAAAGAGTATTTTTTTCTCTTTATATTCAATCAAAAAATTACCCCAGAGTGTTTTATTAGTATCGGTTAAACTTCTTTTTGACCAATGAACCGCTGGTAAAAAAGTTACTTTTAAATCTTCATTAATTTGAATTTCTTCATACCAATCCATTTCATTTACATCTTTAAATCCATATGGAGTAAAATACCTTCCAAGATTCAGTGGTACCAAAACTTTAGTATCTTTAAATGGAAATCTTCTAATGGTACTCATATCTTGATGATCATAGTGATTATGGGTTAATAAAAATAAATCAATTTTTGGAATTTCATTTAATTTTAACGCAGGATCAGTAAATCTATCTGGGCCAAAAAACAAAGGTCCAGCATTTTTTGAAAACACTGGGTCAGTTATAATTGTTGTATCTCCTATCTTAATTAAATATGTGGCATGGCCAATCCAAGCAATATAATCTTGATCTTCATACTTTTTTAAATCACTTAAAACTTTTTCTTTGTCTATAACGTGTTCCTTTGGAACAGTCATATCTATCTTTTTTCTCTCCTTAGTAAACTGTGTATATGAAAATTTAGATTTTTCAGTTCTAATTGGTGATCCTTCAGGATTTCTAAAAGTTCCGTCTGGAAGATGGTGATAAGGTTTTTTTTCTATAGCCATTGTAATTGTGTTATATAAAATAATTGTTATCAATAAACCTATAATTTTAGATATTTAGCTTGAATTTGTTTAGCTAATTAGAGTTGTTAAGTGACCCATTTTTCTTTTGTTTTTAATCTCTTTTTTTAAATAATTAAAGAAAAATTCATTTTGTGTAAATTGTTTATTTTTATAGATGGTAATTTGATCTCCAATAATATTTATCATTTTAGCATTTGAAATTTTTTTAAGAGAAATCTGTTCTAATTGGCAAACTGCTCTTACATGATTTTCAAATTGACTTACATTATAAGCGTTAATCGTTAAGTGCCCAGAATTATGAACTCGTGGAGCTATTTCATTAACATAAAGATTTTCATTTCTATCAATAAAAAACTCAACACACAGCGTGCCAACATATTTTAACTCCTCAGCAATTGAAGTTGCCCACAATTTAGATTGGTCTAAAATTTTTTCATTTATATCAGCTGGAATTTTTGAGTGTTTTAGTATCTGGTCTTCATGTAGATTTTCTATAGGTTCATATATTTCGTATTTTTTATCATTAAACCTTGTGATTATTATTGAAATTTCTCTCTTTAATTTAACCAACTTTTCCAAAATGTAACCTTTTGAGAAATCTATATTAATTGAATCCAAATCTTCAATATTGTGAATTAAATACTGTCCTTTTCCGTCATATCCTAAAGTTGTAGTTTTTAGAATTCCTGGCAATAAATCTTGTAGCGAATCTATTTCAGATCTTTTCTCAATAGAGGCGTACCGTGTAGTTCTTATATTTAGTTTATTAATAAAGTCTTTTTCAGCTAATCTATGTTGAATTAATCTATTTACAGATGGTTTTGGCAAAACAGGTTTTGCTTTGTTAATTTCATTTAAAGTTTCATAAGGTATGTTTTCAAATTCATAAGTTATAATATCTACCCTGTTTATAAATTCATTGATTTTATTTTGATCATTATAATGTCCATGAATAAATTCATTTGAGAAATTTTGTGCTGGTGCATCTACATCATCACAAAAAATAACAGTTTTAATTTCTAATTTGTTTGCAGCTATAGCAAGCATACTTCCTAATTGACCTCCACCAATAATTCCAAGAGTTGGTTTTGACATACGTAAATTATTTAGGTTTTTTTTTAACTAATCGGCTTTGGCTTAATCGCCATTGATTTAAATTTTTTTTAACTCCATCATCTATGTTACCAATTATAGAAGCCGCTAATAGCGCAGCGTTAATTGCACCATCTTCTCCAATTGCCAATGTTCCTACAGGTATACCTTTTGGCATTTGAACCATTGATAGCAAACTGTCTAACCCTTTAAGTTTTTTACTTTCAATCGGAACTCCCAATACAGGTAAAGAAGTTAATGCTGAAATCATACCTGGTAAATGTGCGGATCCGCCTGCACCAGCTATAATAACTCCTATATTATTTTTCTCAGCATTTTTTGCATATTCATACATTCTATTTGGTGTCCTGTGAGCAGATATTATTTTTGATTCATACTTGATATTTAATTTTTTTAGGACTTTTTGGCAAAAAATCATGGTTTTAAAGTCAGACTGACTGCCCATTACAATTGATACTTTTTTAGATTTATTTTTAGACATTAGGTGTTAATTATTTTCACCTGTGTGGTTATTTCAAATTAATTCCAAAGTTTCAATAAAATTAATAGAATTTATTCAACTTATTGATATTCTTGACACTTATGAGGCATAATGAATTTTAAAATTGATAATTTACAATACTGCAACTGGTCTAGAGATATCTTTAAAATAAACAAAGAGGCAGGTCTTGACGCTATTCATGTTACTATAGTCTATCATGAAGATTTTGATGAATTAAAGACAATTATAAAAAACTGGAAAAAATATTTTTCAGAAAATTCAGATTTAATTTTTCAAGGAAAAAGCTTTAAAGATATAGAAAAAGCTAAATCTGAAAATAAAACAGCGGTATTTTTTGGGTTTCAAAATTGTTCACCGATAGAAGATGATATTGATTTAGTAGAGAAAGTTTACGATCTTGGATGTAGATTTATGCAACTAACTTATAATAATCAGTCATTATTAGCTACAGGGTGTTACGAAAATATTGATAGCGGTGTTACTAATTTTGGAAAAGAAGTAATAAAAGAAATGAATAGACTTGGTCTTGTAATTGACATGTCACATTCAGCAGAAAAAAGTACAATTGATGCAATCGAAATAAGTGAGAAACCTATTGCCATTACACATGCAAACCCATCTTTTTGGCACGCAGCCAATAGAAATAAATCAAATGAATTATTAAAAATTTTATCGGACAACAATGGAATGCTTGGACTTTCTTTATATCCTCACCACTTAAAAGGTGGAACTAATTGCTCCTTAGAAAGCTTTTGTGAGATGACTGCAAAGACAGCTGAAATTATGGGAACAGAAAATATTGGAATAGGTTCAGACCTTTGTTTAAACCAACCAGACACAATTGTAGAGTGGATGCGAAATGGTACTTGGACAAAAAATAAAAATTTTGGCGAAGGATCAAAGAATAAACCTGGTTTTCCTAAACAACCTGAGTGGTTTTTAGATGCACGAGGATTTAGCAATTTAGAAGTTGGTCTAGAAAAAGTTGGATTTTCTGAAAATAACATCAACGGAATTCTCGGTAACAATTGGTATAACTTTTACAAAGGCATGAACGAATGAATATTTCTTTGAGAGATCCAAATATAGTAATGAAACTTTCGAGACTGGGATCTTTTCATCAGTCTAAACTTTCTTTTTTAAGAAGCTTTTTAAAAGAATTTAAGGATTGGGATTATAAAAAAGATTTGTTCGAATTAAATGAACATGGTTATGGCATTGCAGTTTATTCATTTAAAAAAAAAAATAGAATTTACTCATTAATTTGTTTTGCAAATGAATTAGATGAAAATGAAAGATCTGATAGAGTTATTGCTACAAAATGGGATGCTGCATTCACTCTTTTTGATGGAGTTCCAGCCAAACAAGATATTGAAAGATTAAAAAATGAAGTACCTAAACAAGAGTTTGGAAGACTTTCATTTAAAGAGCTAACCCTATCTAGAGCAAATAAGTCAGTCAGGGTGTTTAATCATGTGGTTGAATGTCTAAGTAATGGTGTTCAGCCAGATAGAGAATTACTAGATAAAGTTGGCTATTTATACAGAACTACAGCAGTTTATGGATCAGGTAAATTTGGTTTAGCAGATAGATTTAGAATTAAAGATAGAAAAGAAATATATGGACCTTTCAGATTAGAGATGATGCTTGTTTACTTGGTAAGACAATTCACTTTTGATCAAGTTAATCACGTTGCAAAAAACAAAAACACTAAGAAAGCTGTAAAACTGGATCCAGAAATTTGTAGAAACTTAGGAATAGGCAATTCAACTGGTCTTGGCATGGCTCCATTTATAGTTAACCATCCAACACTTTTAAATAACTGGATTTCTGCAAGAGAAACTTCATTAAAAAAAATAAGAGAAATAAAAAATGTTTCAAAAGAAGAGATAGAGTTATTTTTAGATTGCTTAAAAAAATCAATTAAAAATGTTACATCTTGGAATACTGAGAGTAAATACCAAATAATAAAAATTAAATCTTTATTAAGTGATTTGAATAAATTTATCACGCATCTTGATAAAGAGTTTAACTTTAAGCAAGATTTTTCATTTAATGAAATGTACTTACATTTGGAAAAAAACTATTGCGAAGAGTGCATAGAGTATGTTGTTTCAATGATGATGGAACCATTTAATGATATTGTTACACCTTTAATTCAAGAAATGAGCTCTGAAGAAGGAAAGTACTTTAATATACCAACCGATAGGACAGTAGCAGAGTTAAAAACTATTCTTGAAAATAAATATTCAGAAATATTGGATATAGATTTTTCTAAAAAAGTAAATAATCTTAATTTTTGGTTTATTTCAAAAAATAAAGAAGAGCCAAGACTAGCAAATCGATTTGATGAGAGTGGTGCAGATTTAGAACAACCTCTTGCAATAGCAAGAGATATTAAAAAACTTTATGATTTATTATTAATATCTAAAAATAGCTGGACAATTGCTAAATTTTTATCAAATAATAATGAACTAAGACATGCTGTAAGAAGAGCATTTATTATTGAGAAGTTTCCTTACTCAGAAATACAAGATAATACTATTGGTCATGAAATAATCCCAATAGACATGCTTAGATTAAAATTATCTTTTTTTGGAGCATTAAAGTTTGATCCAAGATCAGATAAATGGTTAAGAATATGCATGTTTCAAGGAGCACCCCTACCAGAACAATTAAAAAACTACGATGAGTATTGGGTTTATAATTAAGTTAAATGAAATCATTAAGTGAAATAGAAACAGTTTCTAAAAGAGCGAGTAGGGCGGCTGGTTATTCTTGGGGTGTTGCAGAGGAGGTCGCGAAAAATATAAGACTGCTTGAGATTTTTAACTTACCTGGAATTAAAAACTTAAATAGTTTTTTTAAGAAAAAAAAAGAATTTAAATTAGAAAATATAAGCCTCATCAATAAAGACAATGAAACTAATAAAAATGAATATTGTCCAATAATTGTGGGTGTAAATTGTTTAGACCAGATCAGAACTTTAGAAAGTTTAAGTGAAATAACATTTAAAAAAGTTGCATTTCCATTACTTTTTTTACCCTTTATCAGTAGGGCATCTGAGGTAATTGGCAAAAGAATATTTTTAAAAATGGATGATAGAGAGTTTTTATTAAACTTTAATAACAATATTTATTCAAATCATTCAAAAAATGAAATTATTGAGTCTGCTGAAAATATTTACTTAAAGGTTCTAGAAAATCGAGACTCATTTGAAGAAAAAGAATGGAACGAACTCTACAAACTTTCTGAAGAAACATTTGTTGAAGAAAACGAGAGCTTAAAACAAAGTGGCGCAGGTGCTGGTTTAACAGATAACGATTAATTATATATGTTTAGCCATTTGCTCAATATGCTCAGGTCTTGTTTCGCAGCATCCACCTAATATAGTAGCACCCGCATCTTTAAATTTTTTAGCAAATTGGCCCATTTTTTCAGGAGTGAGATCATCTCTATGACCTAAAAACTCAGTTGGATTTCCATTACTTTTTAAATATTTTTCCATGTAGGTGCCTTTTTTGTGTAAAGTAGTTACAAATGCGTTGAGCTTAAATCCAAAAGGAACACCTAATTTTTTAATTTCATCTAAATTTCTTTCAAAGTTTTCAGGTGAGACGCAAGAAAGTATTAAACCTAGTAAATTTTGATGTTCAATTTTATTAATAATATCAGAGATACTTTCATTGCTAGGTAATTTTGTTCCTTCTGAAATATGAGCACCAATTAAGTATGGTTTGTTAAAAAAATTTATAGATTCAATTGCTAATTTTATTTCTTTTACACTGCTCAATACATCAAAGTAAAAAAAATCAATAAATGGGTTTAATATTTTTGCTTGATCATAAAAGTTACTTCTAATTATGTCATCTGCCCTATCATCGGCAACGTAAGTGTCATCTTGAGGTGGCAAACCTCCAGCTATTAAAATGTGAGGATTTAGTTTTTTAGCTTCTTTTGCTATTTCACCGGCTTTTGTATTCAAATATTCAAATTTATCTTCAACGCTATTATCACGCAATCTTTTTCTTCGCAGTGTAAAAGTATTAGTAACAATAACTTCGGCGCCAGCTTTTATAAAATCTACATGAGTATCTAATAATAATTGATGATATTTTTTTTTTAGCAGAGCATTTGCGCTCCAAAGAGTTCCGTTAGGCTCCATTCCTCTAGCGAGTAATTCTTGACCCGTACCACCATCTAAAATTCTAGCTTTTTTAAAAAAATCTTTGTTCATTTTACTATTTTAAAAATTTAATTTTAGCATTAAAAGAGAAAGATCTCCTTTCACCATCAATGTTGAATGGGTAAGCTACATGCATTAAATAGTTTGGAAAAACTAAAAAATCTCCGAGTTTTGGATTTAAATTGTAAATACTTTTACTTAAGAAATTTTTTTGTCCATTTACAAAATCAATAGTGCCATTAGTTTTAATTTTTTTATTTTTGACCATTTTGTTTTGATTCATTTTTTTTGGAATCATAAGATAGCCAACGCCCGATAATTGACCTTCATGATAATGAATTGGGTTGTATTCATTTTTAAATTGTCTTACCACCCAAAGATTGATTATTTTTATTTCTTTAATTTTTTTTACGTCAGACTTTTCAAGGTAACTTTTTATATTCTTTATTAATTCTTTAGATAAACTTTTATTAATTATTAAGTTAGGTATCTTGATTTCATTCTTAATTTGACTTGTTAATTGAGAGCTATAATCATTTTTTTTATGTACTTGAGACTTGTCAATGTGATTATTTAAAATGCTAATAATTTTTTTAGACAACTTACTTTTTCCTATGGTTGGACCAAAAGTTCTAAAAGTTTTCATATTTCACTTATATTAATTAAATATTTTTATTATACAAACAACTTCAACCCCATGCGCATAGCAACAAATATGACAAGTGCTGAAGTAACCAGCACCAACATTCTTGCAGGAAAAATTTTGAGGTTTAAAAAATTACCTAATTGACCCCCCAGTAAAACTAATAAAAATAAAGGCCAATAACTATAAATCTCATTTATAACTGAAGACTTTGTGAGCTGTCCAGTAAGACCAGATATAGAATTGATTAGTATAAAAAGCGATGCTACTGTTGTAATGTTTCTGGCCTTATCCACTCTAAACAATAATAATATTGGACTTAAAAAAATACCACCACCAATCCCAACTACTCCTGATATAAACCCAATAGAGCCACCAACTAAAATTGATATTATTTTAGGAATTTTTTTATAAACTTCTATTTTTTTGTCAAAAGACCTAAATTTTATAAGCAATAAAGTACCAGCTAAAGTTAAGACTATAAAAAGCAAAATTTCAAAAAAACTTTTTTCTATTGATAGAGACCCCCCAATAAATGACAAAGGTACAGATGAAAACAGGTATGGAGTTAATATTCTAAAATTAATATTTCCATTTTTTATATAATTAAAACAATTTCCAGAAACGACAATAATATTGCAAAAAAGGGCAATAACTGGAAAGATTATGTATGGAACATCCCAAATCAATAGAAGAGCAAGATATGTGGAGCCACCACCAAATCCAACGCTTGAATATAATGTTGCTGTTAGAAAAAATAAAAATGATAATATAAACATTATAATTAATTTAAACTTATGATGATAAATATAGCACTTTTGACTGTTACAGACACAAGAACTTTAGAAAATGATAAATCAGGTTCAATTTTAGTAAATAAAATTGAAGAAGCTAATCATAAATTAGTAGATAGAAAAATTTGCAAAGATAATAAAGATGAGATTGTAAAAATTTTAAAAAATTGGATAAATAATAAAGAAATAGACGTCGTAATTACAACAGGTGGAACAGGGTTAACTGGAAGAGACATAACCCCTGAAGCAGTAAATGAAATAGCCGATAAGCACATTCCTGGTTTTGGAGAGGTATTTAGAACAATTAGCTTAAAAACGGTGGGCACGTCAGCAATTCAATCTCGAGCATGTGCGGTATTAGCTAATGGGAAATATGTGTTTGCTTTACCCGGATCATCGGGGGGAGTTACAGATGCTTGGGATGGAATTTTAAAACATCAGTTAGACATAAATCATAAACCTTGCAACTTTGTTGAGTTGTTTCCAAGACTAAAAGAAAAATAAAATTATTTTAAAATTTTTTTTAACTTATTTATATTCATTGAAGGGTTTAGTGGTGAATTTTTAGTCAGAACTTTTTTAGCATAAGATTTTTTAATTCCTTTATTTTCCTTGATGGCAAAATTGTAAACAGACTGTGGCTTACCACCAACGTTTATTACACCCTTGTAATGAATAAGTTTAATTAGTATTTTTGCCACTTCGTCATGAAAAATAAAATTAGTTTTGAAATCAATAAAAGCTTCTTGGTGAATAAAAGGTTTTTCAGTCATGGACAGTCTTAGGGTTAAAGAATTTTTGTACATTTGAACAGCACACTCTCCACCTAATTTGGACCAAGCATAATTATTAATTGGTAATAGTGCATCTTTCTCATTGTAGTTGCCAGTAATGCCAGGGTAAACATAGCAAGTTGAAAAATAAACTAACTTTATGTTATATTTTGCACATACTATAGTTACATTGGAAGTTCCTATAATATTGAGGCTTATACTTTTGCTGATATTTTTACTATGGATATCCATCGGTCTTGACAATCCAGCAGCATGAATAAAAATTTTTGGTTTTATTTTTTTAACATATTTTTCAATAGACTTTATATTTAGTATATTCAGTTCTTTGCTATTAGGATAATAAAAATCATATTTAGATTTAATTTTTTTCAAGCTTTCTGCAAATCTGCCCGATCCGCCAGTAAATATAATTTTTTTATTCATAATATTTTTTTAAAGTTTTTTATTTAAAATACCAGCCATACCATTGCCAAAAAAAATAGATAAATAAATAAGAGATGGTACAAAATATCTATTAGCGCCCATCCATCCCAGAATAAAAACTGGATATAGGGCCAAGGCTATTATAAAAAAAATAAGAATTTTATCAATATTTTTAAAAGAGTGAAAAATACCTATTAACATAATAACATATATAACAGCAGTATAGACAATCCTGTAGGGTATTTCGTAAGTATGAGTTTCACTTTTGTAATATGCTTGCTTACCTCTGACAGTGTCAAATTTATAATAATTTTTTATATAAAATGGATTTAATACAAGAGTGTGTATATTTTTTGTAAAAACAAACTTAACAGTAGATAATGGGTTTTTTATAATTATATCAAGAGCAGAATATTGAAGATAATTATAATATTTTAATCTATCTACTTCATTGTTGATAATTCCAAGATCCCTGAATCCTTTACTCGTAAAGGAAGCGTTAATATTATTTTGTTTTATCCATTCTAATTTTTTTATATTCATTTTGGATTCAGCTTTAACAGCTGATATTCCTTCGCTCATTGATAAAATTTTAGGGGCTATATAGAGATATAAGGCACTTTTAGCACCATCGTTCATAAAAAAAAGATTGTTCGTTCTCTTATAGTTGTGAAAAGTAATTATTGACAAAACAAACATAAAACCAAAAAGACAAGAAAAAATTACCTGAAATGATTTTTTTTTAAATTTAAATATTTGAAATATAATTATTGGCACAATTAAATAAAAACTCTCCACACTTACCATGAACATAGTGCCCAAAATTATTCCAGTAATAAAATTTGAAAATAAATTGGTGTTGGCAGACATCAAGTAAGTCAGTAATAATATTTGTAATGGAAAAAATAAAGATTCATTCCAAAAGGAGGAGTGAAATTGAAAAATTGTTGGCTCTATTGCTAAAAATAATATTATATAAAAACAATTTGTGATGGGTAGAATTTTTATAATTTTATGAGCAAAATAAATTAAGACTAAATAAAACAATAAAGTTTTAAGTGTTAAATATAAAAACTTTCCATTATTGGTTTCAAAATTTTTATTTTCATCATAAATAGGCTTATTGGCTATGTAATAGTATAAAGCCAATATTCTCTGAGGTAAAAACTCATCATACTCACGCCCATATTCAAAAAAATTTTTTTTATTTTTTATATCAGTAATAATTTCATCTGCCTCATCCCAATGATGTGCAACAGCACTTTTAATCATAGGATGGATAAGTCCTTCAGTACCTTCAACCTTTATCAATTTGTCATATTTGGATAAGTAGTGAAAACTCAGAGTAATTGACAGTAAAAATGATAAAATTATTATAATATTAATTGAAAGCCTGGAATATATCCTGTGATTAATCATTTTTAATAAATTATTTCAGTTACATTATATCATTTTTTAAAAAAATATTTATAAATATTAAAATTATGAACATTACTAAATTTAAATCATATAAAAAGAAAAGTGGAACTTTAGTACCATTTTCAATTATCAAAGACATGCCATTTAAAGTTAAAAGAATTTTTTTGATTTATGGAAACAAAAATTTTATAAGAGGTAACCACGCTCATAAAAGATGTTCCCAGTTATTAGTTCCGGTGTCAGGTAAAATTGAAGTGTCATTTGAGAATAAACAAGAAAAAATCACTAAAATTTTAGATCATAAGTTTAAAAAGGGACATTTAGTAAAACCCAAAACTTGGTGTAAGCTTAAATTTTTAACAAATAATTCTATTTTAATGGTTTTTTGTGATCAAGAGTATCGATTTGAAGATTACATAGAAAAGTATAAAGACTTTTTAAAAATTATTAAGAAATAAAAATATGAAAATAATCATTACTGGAGCTTGTGGTCACATTGGATCATTTTTAATAGAAAATCTTAGCAAAATTAAAAAAGTTAAAAAGACCGTATTAATTGATAACATGAAAACAAATAAATATAATTCTATTTTTAAGATAGTAAAAGGTCCAAATTTTAGTTTTTATCAAAAAGATCTATCAATTAAAAATTCATTATCAGGTTTTAAAAATGTAGATATTATTATTCACTGTGCGTCTATGACGGATGCAGCAAATAGTTTTGGTAATAAAAAACTAATGTACAAAAATAACCTTGGATGCATGAATACTGTACTAGATTATTGTATTAAAAATAAAACTAAATTAATTCATATTTCAACAACTAGTGTGTACGGCAAACAAGCAAATGTTGTTAGTGAAAATGATCATCATTTACTTAATCCACAATCACCTTATGCTGATATTAAATTGATTGAAGAAAAACTTTTAATAAAAAATACAAAAAAAATTAAATTTAATTCATTTAGATTTGGTACTATTGCGGGAGTGTCAAAAGGAATGAGGTTTCACACAGCAATAAATAAATTTTGCTTAAATGCAGCACTAAACAAAGATATTACAGTCTATCAAACTGCTTATAATCAATATCGTCCATATCTTACACTTAGAGATTCTTTTAAAGTATTTCAATTTTGCATTGAAAACAATTTTTTTAAAAATGAAACATATAATGCTCTTTCAGGAAATTTTACTGTTAAACAAATTGTTAGTAAAATTAAAAAGTATAAGAATAATGTAAAAATTAAATACACTAAATCTGCAATTATGAACCAACTGACTTATCATGTAAGTCCTTTGAAATTAAAAAATGCAGGTTTAATATTAAAAACCGATATATCTAAAGATATAAAAGACACACTTAACTTATTTAAAAATATTAATAATCATGAAGTGTAAAATAACAAACAAAAAAATTGAGCCATTCATGAGCTTTGGAAATATGCCTATAGCCAATGGTTTTGTGAAGAAAGATGATTTTAAAAAAGAATTTTTTTTTAAAATGGAGGTAGGTTTCTCAGATGAATTATCTTTATTTCAGTTAAATGATCACCCAAAACCTGAGTCAATGTTTAATGATCAATATCCATTTTATACTGGAAGCTCTGAATACATGAAAAACCATTTCAAAAAATTTTCAAACTTCGTAAAAAAAGATTTTTTAAATACAAATTCAAAAATAATTGAAATTGGTTCAAATGATGGAACTTTATTAAAAAATTTTTTTGAAAACAAAGAAAATATCTTGGGTATAGAACCCTCAAAAAATGTTGCAGAAAAAGCAATTAGTGATGGAGTTCCAACTTTAAATGAATTTTTTAATGTAGAAAATGTATCTAAACTTAAAAGTTTTTTAGGAAATACTGATGCTATTTTTGCCTCTAACTGCATATGTCACATTCCTGATTTAACTAACTTAATAAAAGCAGTGGACCTTTTATTAAGCAAAAATGGAACCTTTATTTTTGAAGAACCGTATCTAGGCTCTATGTTTGAAAAAACTTCTTATGATCAAATATATGACGAACATATTTATATGTTTTCAGCTTCGTCCGTTGATAAAATTTTTAGATTATACGACTTTGAACTTATTGATGTTGTGCCACAAGTCACTCACGGTGGATCATTAAGGTATATAATTAAAAGAAAAAATACTTCAAAAAAATCAGATCATTTAAAACAGTTTCTAGAAAATGAAAAAAAAAAGAAAATTGATTCTATGGAGTCTTGTCTTAATTTTAAAAATAATTGTGAATTATCAAAAATAAATATAGTTAAAAAAATAGAAAAATTAAAAGCAGAAGAAAAAAAAATCTGTGGATATGCGGCAACATCCAAAAGTACTACAGTGCTTAATTACTGTAAAATAGATAATACTGTTATTGATTATATTTGCGACACTACACCAGAAAAGATTGGAAAATATAGTCCAGGGATGCATATTCCAATCGTGGACATAAATCATTTTCGAAACAATTTGCCTGACGCAGTTTATTTATTTGGCTGGAATCATAAAGATGAAATTTTTAAAAAAGAAAAAGATTATAAAGGTGAGTGGTTTTCACATGTCAATCTATAAAAAAAATATTAAATGATTAAGTTTTGGTCCTATCAAACTGAATATAAGAATATAAGAAAAAAATTGTTAAGATCAATTGATAAAACAATTAAAAAAGGCTCTATTTTTTTTGGTAAAGAATTAGAAACTTTCGAAAAAGATTTTATAAAAAAAAATAAAGGAAATTATGGTGCTGCCGTTGGAAGTGGAACTGAAGCTTTAATTATAGCTCTTAAATTATTCAAAGTTAAGAAAGGTGATGAGATAATTACTGTTTCAAACACGGCAATTCCAACCATTTCAGCAATAACAAATGTTGGCGCAATACCTAGATTTGTAGATATTAATAATGATTACCTTATGGATGCAAATAAAATAGAAAAGCTAATTAGTAAAAAAACTAGAGTAATTATTCCAGTTCATTTATATGGCCAATCATGTGAAATGGATAAGATTAATCAAATTGCAAAAAAATATGATCTAAAAGTTATTGAGGATTGTGCACAAGCCCAAGGAGCATTATACAAAGGTAAGTTTGTTGGAACATTGGGAGACGCTGGTTGCTTTTCATTTTACCCAACCAAAATACTAGGTGCTTATGGAGATGGTGGTTTTGTATTAACCAAAAAATTTGATATTTATAAAAAGATAAAGAGATTAAGATTCTACGGTATTGAGACAGTAGATCGTAAAAATAAATTTTTTAATAAATATTATGCTAATGAAAACGGAATAAATTCTAGATTAGATGAGATTCAATCAACAATATTAAATATTAAATTAAAGCATGTTAATAACTACATAGATAAAAGAAAAAAAATAGCCAAATTTTACATAGATCACTTGAAAAAAACATCTTTGATACTTCCCACAGAAATTTTGGGTAGAAAGCATGTTTATCATTTATTTACAATTTATCACCCCAAAGGAAATGAAATTATAAAAAAAATGATGTTAAAAAAAATTCAATTAAGAAAAATTTACCCATTTCCAATTCATTCAATGAAAGCTTATAAAAATGTTACAAAAGATAAAAATAAGTCACTTGAAAACACTGTACTTAAGTCTAAAGGTATATTTTGTTTACCTTTGTACCCAGATTTAAAAGTGAGTGAAATTAATAAGATTATTGACACTCTTAAAAAAATTCTTTTAAAGAATAAGTGGTAATAATTACTATTCTTTAAGTAATTTTTAACTATATATTGCATTTTAAAATTATATTTTATGAAAGAAGTAGTAATTATTGGTGGGGGCATTACAGGGTTAAGTGTTGCCTGGAGACTAATCAACAAAGGCTTTAAGGTAAAAATACTCGAATCAGATAGTAGAGTTGGTGGGTTAGCAAAATCAATTAAAATTGATAATTATTATTTTGATATTGGCCCTCATTCATTTTTTAGTGAGGATAAAGAAGTTTTTAATTCAGTGATGAGTCTTTTTAAGGGGGAGGAAAGTGCAATGCCCTTCTCGAAGCGAACTGTTAAAATGTGGTTTCGTAATAGATATGTAGATTACCCATTATCTGCAAAGAGTGTTCTGTTTCAAATGGGAATAATGTCACCTATTTTAAGTTTTTTAAGTTTTGCAAAATCATATATAAAAAATATCATTATT
>Ga0209709_10001290_pt1 | contig 23264 bp, 24 predicted proteins | sample ArcticOcean_MG_C_2_FD_187435 | JGI IMG/M metagenome (GOLD analysis project Ga0209709, IMG submission 187435) | Marine microbial communities from western Arctic Ocean - ArcticOcean_MG_CB4_136 (SPAdes) (version 2) | ecosystem: Environmental > Aquatic > Marine > Oceanic | place: Arctic Ocean...
AAAAAGAAAAAATAGATTTTTGTTTAGTTGGAGAGCCTACTAACCCTAATAAACTTGGTGAAATGATTAAAATTGGTAGAAGAGGAAGTGTCAATGCAGAGTTAACTATAATTGGAACTCAAGGCCATGTTGCCTATCCTCATCGTGCTAACAACCCATCAACTACGATGATCAAAATACTAAATGTAATAAAAAAAATAAAATTTGATAAAGGAACAAAAGATTTTCAGCCAACAAATCTAGAAGTAACTAAAATTAATATTGATAATACTGCTGACAACATTATTCCAAGTGTTGCTAGAGCTACATTTAACATAAGATTTAACAATAAACACACATCCCCTAGCTTAAAAAATAGATTAAATAAAATTTTTAAAAAAATTACTAAAAAAAATAAGTCTAATTTCAAAATAGAATACCGTGTATCAGGTGAAGCTTTTTTAACTAAACCTAATAAAACTACTTACATGATTCAAGACGTTATAAAAAAAATCACAAAAATTAAACCTCAATTGTCTACAACAGGCGGAACTTCAGACGCAAGATTTATTAGAAAAATTGCTCCATGTTTAGAATTTGGTCTAGTGGGTAAAACAATGCACAAAGTAGATGAGGCAGTATCTATTTCAGACTTAAAAAAGCTAACAAAGATATATTCTGAAATTCTTAAAAATTACTTTTAATGATTTGCATTAAAGCAGATATCCCTAAAGAACTAAATGATATTGATGATGAATTAAAAGCTATTTATCACTCTAAAAATACAGTTTGTTTTTTTGTTTTCAAGAATAGAGAACAGCGTAATGAGTTTGTAGAAAGAACCAAAGGAATGCTAAAAGTAGAACGAGAAACTGTTTATCAAGAATATCTATCTTAAATGAAAACTGGCTTAATAACCTCTGATACTTATCAAAATCACAATACAGGTGATGGACATCCAGAAAAAATTGACAGAGTTACGGCAGTTATCGACAATCTTAAAAAATTAGATAATAAAAATTTAGTTTGGAAAAAACCTTCAATATTTGATAAATCACTTTTAGAAATAACCCATAGTCCTGATTATATAAATTTTGTAGAAAAATCTTTCCCAGAGAAAGGATTATCCTTTTTAGATGGTGATACTATTGTTTCCCCAGGAAGTAAGAAAGCTACTTCAGATGCTGTAGGATCAATTATAACAGCTATTGATGGTGTTCAAAATAAAGAATTTAAAAATGCTTTTTGTGCAGTCAGACCTCCAGGACATCATGCGGAAAAAAATAAAGCCATGGGTTTTTGTATTTATAACAATATAGCTATAGGAGCTAATTATCTATTAGATAAGTATAAACTCAATAGAGTTGCAATTATTGATTTTGATGTTCATCATGGAAATGGAACTCAGGATATTTTCCATGATAATGAAAAAGTTTTGTACATTTCAACTCATCAATTTCCCTACTACCCAGGAACTGGTACTGAGCAAGAAAAAGGTAAATATAATAATATATTTAATATTCCTCTACCTGCTGGCACAACCTCTGAGGAATATTTAAATGCATATGAGTTTGTTCTCAAAAAAATACATCAATTTAAACCTGAGTTTATATTGCTTTCAGCTGGTTTTGATGCCCATAAAAATGATCCTCTAGCCCAATTTCAACTAGAGACTAAAGATTTTTATGAAATTACTAAAAGAACTTTAGAATTGTCTAAATTGTATTGTGATGGAAAAGTTGTCTCAATTCTAGAGGGTGGTTACGATCTCTTAGCACTTCAAGAAAGTACCAAGGCACATGTAGATGCATTGATAGAATTTAATTGATAATTTTTTAATAGGCTTTAAAGAACTCTCAATGAAACTTTATAAAATTAAAAAATCAAATATTGATAAAAGAGGTCGTGGCCTTTACGCTACACAAGATATTAAAGAAGGTACGAGAATTATTAATTATGTGGGAAAGATTATTACTAAAAAACAAACAGAAGAGTCTCAAAAATTTGATAATGCAAAACCCATCTATTTATTTAACTTAAATAAAAAATATGACATGGATGGAGATGTTTCTTGGAACACCGCACGTTTAATAAATCATTCATGCTCCAACAACTGTGACTACAACGGTACAGGATTAAAATTATGGGTAATTGCTATAAAAGACATTAAAATGGGTGAAGAGATAACAGCTGATTATGGTTTTGGTTATGATGAAGACTATAAACAATTTCCTTGTAAATGTTCTTCGAAAAATTGTTGTGGTTATATTGTTCGAGCTGAGTCAAGGTGGAGAATTAATAAAAAATTCAGTATTGGTCAACAAAAATCTAGTAGATAACTTTTTCTAAAAATAATCCTTCAGCTGGTGCGGGTGGTGCACAAAGTGTTCTTTTTTTTGACTTAAAGACTAAATCAAATTTTTTTAAGTCCCATTTTTTTTCAGATAGATATTTTAAACAACCAACCATTGATCTAATTTGTTGTTGTAAAAAAGATTGGGATTTAAATTGTATTTCAATTCTTCCTTTAATTGATTTTATCTTAATTGATTTTATTGTTCTAATTGGACTTTTAGCATTACAACTTGAAGATCTAAATGTGGAAAAATCTTTAGTACCTAAAAGTTTTTTTGCTCCTTTTTTCATTAAAGAAATATCTAGGCCTTTAATTATATGCCACCCTCTTTCTTTTTCTATAGAAGGTCTACTCAATCGATTAAAAATTATATATTTATAAACTCTTTGTTTTGCAGAAAACCTTGCATGAAAATTTATATTTCTCTTTTTAATATTTTTAATTGAAATACCCATATCATTTACAAAGTGATTTATTGATCTTAAAAATTTATCTAAATTTTGAATTTCTTTTTTACTATCAAAATGTGCTGATTGTTCAATGGCATGAACTCCAGAGTCTGTTCTGCCAGATCCAATTAATGATACTTTTTCTTTTAAAAGTTTTGATAGTTTTGTTTGAATTGATTTCTGAACCGATTTTCCTTTAGATTGAATTTGCCAACCAACAAAATTAGTTCCTACATACTCAATTAGAATTTGATATCTATGCATTGTTTAAGTTTGAGCCTTTTTTAATCTGTGATCCAAGCATAAATTCACCAATATTTTGGGGTCTTTTTCCCTGTCTTTGAATTTCTAGAACTTTAATTGATTTTTTATCACCACAACTAATCTCTAAATAGTTGTCTAATACCTCTCCAATTTTACCACTTCCAAGTGCCAAACTTGCCTTTAAGATTTTATATCTTTCTCCATTGTATATAAAAAAAGCACCAGGACTTGGATATAATCCATTTATCTTACCAATAATGTTTTCTGCAGCTTCACTCCATTCTACTTGGCCCTCTGTTTTTTCAATTTTAGTTGCATAGCTTGCCTCGTTATGATTTTGTTCTTTAAATCTTATTTTATCCTCTAAGATTTGATCAATATTATCTAATATTTTTTCTGCTGCTAGCGCAGAAAGCTTTCCAGATATTGTTTCTGAGTTATCATCAGCCATAATTTCTATTTTATAAGAATTACAAACAGGTCCCGTATCTAATTTTTCTCCTATTTTCATAATGCTGATACCTGTCTCTTTCTCTAAATTCATTATTGACCTTTGAATAGGTGCTGCTCCTCTCCATTTTGGAAGGAGTGAGGCGTGAATATTAATAAAACCTTTTTTAACTAAACTTAAATATTCTTTTGGTATAATTTGCCCGTAGGCGACAACAATTGCTATATCGGCATCTAATTCTTTTAGATGATCATATTCTTCTTTATTATCCTTTAATGAGATTGGTGTTCTATATTCTAACTTTAAAGTTTCTGAAATTCCTTGTATAGGTGAAATGTTAATTTTTTGTCCTCTTTGAGATTTTTGAGGTGGTTGCGTATATACAGCTGATACTGAATATCCATTTTGATATAATGCTTTTAATATCGGCACAGCAAACAATGGTGTGCCCATAAAGACAATTTTTTTTAACATTTCTAAAGAATTTTTCTATTAATCTTAATTTTAGAAAGTTTTTTTATAATCATTGATTTTTTTAATTTTGATAGGTAATCAATAAATAGAATTCCTTCTAAGTGATCCATCTCATGTTGAATGCAAGTTGCTAATAAACCATCTGCTTTTAATAACTTTTTTTTTCCTTCATAATCTAAATATTCAACGTCACATGTATTGGGTCTTTCTATTTCCGCAAACTGGTCTGGCACTGATAAACATCCTTCTTCATATGCTACTTTTTTTGAATTTTTATTTTTAATGACAGGATTAACAAGATATAATGGTTCTTTCTTACTTTCATCTCTACTGATATCCATAACAATAATTCTTTTTGGCTCACCAATCTGAATTGCTGCAAGACCAATTCCAGGTGCCTCATACATGGTTTCAAGCATATCGTCCATAAGCAATCTCTCTTGGTTGCCAACTTTTTCAACTGGCTTTGATACTTGACGTAATAATTTATTAGGTTCAATTAAAATTTTTCTAAGTGTCATAATTGCTAGTTATTTTATTATAAATTTTAGACTTTTAAAGGAAGAACTTTAAGAAGAATCTTGTTTCTTATAGGATCAACGTTAAGCTGGTTAAGGGTACTTATAATAAAGTACATTGTATCAGCATCAATATCTAATAATTCATCTTGTCCTATAACCTCAACAATCCTAAGCATTGCTGCCGCCATATCTTTATTATTAATAAATATTTGAATATCAGGAGGTATCTCTAATTCATTTATTTCATAAAGGTCTTTATATCTATCTGAAACTTTAATACCATCAGATTTGAATGTCTCAACCAAAATAACATCTTTTTTCGAAAAAAAATATTTTTTATTCTTTTTAAATTTTTTTAGTGAATCTTCTAATTCTTTAGTGATATTTTTAATTGAGTCATTTTCTTTGAAATAATTAATTAACTTTGATTGATGTAAAATTTTATTATTAATTTTGATACGAGTTAATAATTCAGCTTTATCTTCATAAATATAGTTTTCATAGAATCTTGTATAGTTTGATGGAACATCCTCTTTCTTGATTTGATTTAGAAGCGCTCGTAATTCCACATCAAAAGCATTACTTATACCATCATTCTTAAATGAATTTTTTAAAGCATTAATTAACTCTAATTTGTCCTCAATTTTACTTGTAATTAAAACTCCCTGGTAAATTAATGCTCTTGATTCAATCGCTGATAATACTTCTGTAGATTGTTTAATATTTAATAATTGATTAATGTTAAACTGAAATCTTTTATATAGTTCAAATAGCTCTTTTTCTGTATAATTTCCTTCATGAGTTGCTTTTTCAATAGTTGATATTTTGTCCATATCTGTGATTTCTATTTCTTGAATATTATCAAGTAAGTTTGATGTTGATAGGTACCTCCAAATTTGTTCAGAGGTGTTATCTTTTGGAGTAAATTTAAATTTCGGGTTAGTTCGATGAGATAAGTGAAAATCCAAAATTGTTTTCTCAGATATATTTATTTCTGGTTTATCATCATAACCCATTAAATAATTAAACTTACTTTCATAAAATTTATTTTTGAAGCCAGCTTCTTTTTTTAAATCCATTAATAGCTGAGCCTCATCTATCTTTTTACTATTAATTAAACAATATATGTTAAATTTTGATAGATATTCATCTTCAATTGATTCTTTAATCTTAGAGAATATTTCACATGATTTTTTAACCTCAGATCTAGAAAGATAATTATTTACTAAATATTTTGTAAGTTTTATATTTTCATTAATTATTTGATTATTTAATAAATAATCTTCTATTAACTGAAAGTTTGAATTTTTAATTAACCAATTTGCTTTTATTTCAAGAAATTGTGCTTTTGTAATATTTAAGACTGGGTAATGAGCATTGGTTAAAAGTAAAATATTTAGAATGTCAGTGGCATCTTGAGAGAGTTTTATTTTATCAATTCTGTTAAAGATACTTAAAATTTGATCACCATTTGAATTAGCCCACATATTAATATCTAGTCCATTTTCTGCCGGGTCATAAAGGCCCACAATTTCTATTTCTCTAGATACTAAAGCTTGATCTTCTTCTATATTTAATTTTTCGCCTTTTTGAGACTGCATTTCATAAATTGTATTTTGTGATGAGGTTATTTTATTGGGATTTTCATTTACATCTTCCTTTACAATTGTTGGTTCTACTTCAATACTCCAAATATCTACGGGCTCTTGAGAATGTGACACAAACCCAAAAAGTAAAAAAAATGATATAGTGAATAAATATTTTTTATTTAACAATTTTAATTTTGTCATTAGGAATAATTTTTTCAATTAATTTATTAGGTGATGGAAAATCAATCTTACCTAACAATACTATTACAACAGTAACGATAGCGAAAATTAATGCTACTTTAATTAAGAAATCTTTGCCTCTGCCTGTGCTTGTATTTTTTGATAATTGCATATATTATTTATTAATTTCAAATTAAGACATATTTGTGTTTTTTCAATAAAGAAAATTTATGAATTCAAAAAAAAACCTTGTTTTTTTGGGCATGATGGGCTCAGGGAAATCTTCTATTGGCTATCTAGTTTCAAAAAAATTAAACCTTAAATTTATCGATATCGATACTTTAATTGAAAAAGAAGCCGGAATGACTATCTCAAAAATATTTGAAAAAAAAGGAGAAGATCAGTTTAGAAATTTAGAAGAGAAAATTACACTCAGAGCACTAAAAAATATTACTAAAGTAGTGTCGTTGGGAGGTGGTGGTTTTATAAATAGTAGAATTAGAGATGAAGTAACAACTAACCACTTTTCATTTTGGCTTAATTGGGATGTATCAATTTTACTCAAAAGAATAAGTAATAGTAAAAAAAGACCACTAGCATTAAAATCGACTGACCAAGAAATAAAGCTATTAATCAAACAAAGGTCAAAAATATATGCAGAAGCAAAGTTTAAAATAAACTGTAATAAACTTACAAAAACTGAAATAGTTAAAAAAATTATTAAAATTTATGAACTTAATTAAACTTCAAGTAAAAACTATAAATCAAAAATATCCGATCATTATTGGAAGTAATCTCTTAAGGAAACTTCATACTATATTTAAAAAAAATTTTATTAGCTTTAATCAATGCCTTGTTGTTGCTGATAAGAATGTTCCTAAAAAATTTATAAAAAAAATTCTAAGTTCATTACCAAAAAATAAAACTATTATTCATTATTTTAAAGCTAATGAAAAAAACAAAAATCAAAAAAGTGTTGATAATATTTTATCTATCCTCCTAAGTAAAAATTTTAACAGAAATGATTGTGTGATTTCTATTGGTGGCGGCATAACTGGAGATGTATCTGGTTTTGCAGCAAGTGTATTTAAGAGGGGATTAAAATTTGTTAACATACCTACCACTTTACTATCACAAGTAGATTCATCAATTGGTGGAAAAACTGGAATAAATAACAAGCATGGTAAAAATCTAATTGGTTCATTTTACCAGCCTAGTTTGGTTATTTCTGATATTAATTTTTTAAATTCACTTCCTAAAAGGGAGATTATATGTGGTTATGGAGAAATTTTAAAACACGCCCTAATTGCTGATAGAAAATTTTTTACTTTCTTAGATATAAATGCCTCAAAAGTTCTAAATCTTAAAAGCCCCTTAATAGAAAAGTCAATTTTTAAAAGCTGCTTAATTAAAAAGAGGGTTGTTGAATCTGATGAAAAAGAAATAGGTATAAGAAAGATTTTAAATTTTGGACATACATTTGCTCACGCTTATGAAGCAACACTAGGATACTCCAAAAAACTAAACCATGGTGAGGCTGTTATACTGGGTATAAAAACGGCTGCTAAATTTAGTTTACTAAATAAAATTTTAAGCATTAAAGAGTTTGAATTAATTGAAAATCACTTAAATAAATTAAATCTTCCAGGAGATATTACTAAATTCTTTTCAATTAAAGACCTTAATAAAATTTTGTCTTTCATGAAAAAAGATAAAAAAAACATTACAAAAAAATTAAATTTAGTCTTACTAAAAAAAATAGGCTCTCCATCATATAAACTCCAATTTAATGAAAAAAAAATCAACTTTTTTTTGAGAAAAGAATTAATTAAGTAATATTTGAATTGAATGGATGTGCTCTTTTAACTCAATATTTAAAACTCTATAAACTCTTTTAGTTGAGACCAACTTGCTTAACTTACTAAGTTCATCTGATTTTATTATTAGTTTTAAATGAAATTTTCCTTCTTGATGGCCTTTATGATTTTTGTGTAAAAAACTTTTATCCTCAATTTTAAGATCTTGGATGGTGATTTCTGTTTCAAGCTTATTTTTAACAATTGCAATTAATTCATTTATATTCATAAGTATTATTTTATTATTATATAACATGAAAAATATTTGTGACTGGAATAATTGTTTTGAAATTGGTGAATATAGGGCACCAATTGAAAAAGATAATAGTAAAAGCTACCGATTACTTTGTTTAATTCATGTTAAAGAATTTAACAAAAATTGGAATTATTTTAAAGGAATGGATGATGAGCAAGTATTTGATTTTTTAAAATCAGATATGACCTGGCATAAACCTACTCAAAGCTTTAGTTCATCAGATAATTTTTTTAAAGTTCTCTGGAACAACACTTTAAAAGATGAGTTTGATAAGACCAAACTTAGGGGCGAATATAATCACATGAATCAATTCAAGTTTGATAGCAACGATATTAAAGCTTTTAGTATTTTGGGGGTTTCTGTTGGTTTAAAATGGGAGCAAATACAAGATAAATTCAAAACTCTTGTCAAAAAATTTCACCCTGATATTAATTTGGGTAATAAAGAATACGAAGAAAAACTTAAATTAATTACTTTGGCTTACACCCAGCTAAAAAATACTTATAGGGAAAAAATTGACACTTAATTTAAATATACAACCAGACATCAAAATGACTTTAAAGCAAACCTTTGGAATTGATTCCGATATGGAGGTTGATGCATTCTCAAAAAAAAGTGAATACGTACCTGAAATAGATAAAAATTATAAATTTGATAGAGACACTACACTTGCAATAATATCTGGTTTTGCTTTTAACAAGAGAGTTTTAGTTCAAGGATATCATGGAACCGGTAAGTCAACTCACATCGAGCAAATTGCTGCAAGATTAAATTGGCCTTGTATTAGAGTAAACTTAGATAGTCATGTAAGTAGAATTGATCTTATTGGAAAAGATGCAATTGTTGTAAAAGATGGAAAGCAAGTTACAGAATTTAAAGAGGGCATCTTACCCTGGTCTATTCAAAACCCTGTCGCTCTAGTTTTTGATGAATACGATGCTGGCAGACCAGATGTAATGTTTGTTATTCAAAGAGTACTGGAGGCTGAAGGAAATTTTACACTTTTAGATAAGAATAAAGTTATAAAACAAAATAAATTTTTTAGATTATTTGCAACTTCTAATACAATTGGATTAGGAGATACTACGGGTCTGTATCATGGCACTCAACAAATAAACCAAGGACAAATGGATAGGTGGAACATTGTTACATCTTTAAATTACCTAAGCCTCGATAAAGAAATGGAAATTGTTTTAGCAAAGAATAAAAATTTGAATAATCCTAAAGGTAAAGAAAAAGTATCCTGTATGATTAAAGTGGCTTCATTAACAAGAAAAGGTTTTATAGCTGGTGATATTTCTACAGTAATGAGTCCTCGGACTGTGCTACATTGGGCCGAAAATGCAGAAATCTTTAAAGATACCGGTTATGCATTTAGAGTTACATTCTTAAACAAATGTGACGATATTGAAAAAAAAACTATAGCCGAATATTATCAAAGGTGTTTTGGCAACGAATTACCAGAGTCGATGATTAATATTCAGATTTAAATGAACAATAAAGAAGACAATTTTAAAGAACAATTTAAAAAAGCTCTACTCTCAACGGCAAAAGTAATTTCTGAAGATTATAAGCTAGATATCAAAAAAAATGACAAAGAGTTAAATTCTCAAAAAATAGATTTTTTTGATGTAACAAATTTGTCAAATAAAAATGATTTTATTAAATTGAGAGCAGAAACAGATTCTGGTGCACTTAAGAAGAAATTTTCAAACAAAAAAATATTTAATAAAAACTTACCCAATAATCCATCTTGTAAATCTCTATATAATATTGCTGAAAAAATTAGATATGAAGTTTTAGGTGGAAAAATGCTTAAGGGGGTAAAAAAAAATTTAAGTGAAAATTATAATCAAAAAATAACCTCAGCTCACAAAGATCAATTAAAAAATAAAGAAGATGTTCCTGTAGCAGAGGCCTTTGAACTTTATATGTTAAAAAAATTTTTTAATTTAGAGCTTAATGCTGTATCTTCAAAAATATTAAGTTTTTGGGAAAAAGATTTTACCTCATCTATTGATAAGCATTTAAGTTTTTTAAATAAAAATTTGGAAAACCAAGATAACTATAGTTTAAAATTTTCAGAAATTTTTGAAAGTATGAATGTTTTTAATTCAAATAATGATGAGAAGAACAAAAATGATGATGAACAAGATAATAAATCAGAAAATAATAATGACAATCAATCAGATGATAAAGAGGAAAAAAATAAACAAGATGAAGCTCAGACAAGTCTAGATGCAAGTTTTGACCTTGGTGACCAGCATATGGATGAACAGTTAGAAGACTCAGATTCTCCAAAAGAGAGCAGGGAAAATGTACAGCAAAAAACAAATATAAACAAAATTGATCAAGAATATAAAGTATATACCACTGAATTTGATGAAATTGCAAAAGCAGAAACTTTAGAAGATATAAAAGAAACTCAAAAATTAAGAAAAAATTTAGACCAACAATTAGTTGGCTTCCAAGATCTAATAACTAAGCTTGCAAATAAATTACAAAGACAATTACTTGCTAAACAAAATAGAGCTTGGGAGTTTGATTTAGAAGAAGGTTTATTAGACAGCTCCAAACTAACTAGAATTATTATGGACCCCTATAATTCACTATCTTTTATGAAAGAAAAAGATCGTGATTTTAAAGATACGATAGTAACCTTGTTAATTGATAACTCAGGATCAATGCGTGGCCGCCCTATAACAATCGCAGCACTTTGTGCGGATATATTATCTAGAACTTTAGAAAGGTGCTCTGTAAAGGTTGAGGTTTTAGGTTTTACAACAAAAAACTGGAAAGGTGGAAAAAGTAGAGAGGCTTGGGCCAAAACTGATAAATTAAAAAATCCTGGAAGACTTAATGACTTAAGGCACATAATATATAAAGGAGCAGACACTCACTGGAGACAAGCTAAAAATAATATAGGCTTGATGTTAAAAGAAGGTTTATTAAAAGAAAACATAGACGGAGAAGCTATATCTTGGGCTTACAATAGAATTAAAAAAAGAAAAGAAGAAAGAAAAATCCTGATGGTAATTTCAGATGGTGCACCAGTGGATGACTCTACATTGTCAGTTAATTCAGGAGATTTTTTAGAAAAACATTTAAAAAAAATGGTTAAATTTATAGAAACTAAAAGTGATGTAGAAATTTTAGCTATTGGCATAGGACATGATGTTTCCAGGTACTATGATAAAGCTATTAAAATAACAGATGTACACGAGCTTGGGGATGTCATGATTTCTCAGCTAAGTGGGCTATTTGAAAATAAAAATAAATTACACTAAAGATTTAAAAGATCTTTATTTTTCCATTTAATATTAACTTCAGCACCACTTCTTGTTTTAGAATTCCTACATAAAATATCTGCATAATTTTTTTCAAGCAAAGTTTTACCTATGAATATACCAAGACCTAGTCCCGATTTAGATTTTATGGAGGATTTATACGACTTAACATAAGGTTCACCAATCTTCCTTAATACATCCTTGGGATATCCCTCTCCATCATCTTCAATTATAATTTCTGTAAAATTGTTATCACTTTTTATATTTATAAAAACTTTACTTTTTGAAAATTTATTAGCATTTCCTATAAAATTTCTTAATCCATAAACAATCTCGATAGATTTAGTAATTTTTAAGGAATTTGAATATTGATCAAGGTTTATAATAAATTTTTTCATACTTGTTTCCTTAAAAGATTTAACAATTTCACTTACATAGTCAGCTATAGATAAATCTCTATAAATAAAATCATCCTCAATATTAGGATCTAATGTTAATTTTTTTAATATGGCACTACATCTGTCTATTTGACTAACTAAAAGAGCAATATCTTTTTTAACTTCATTATCATTTTTAAATTGTTTTAATAGATCTGAGGCTATAATTTTTATTGTAGAGAATGGAGTGCCCAAGGAATGAGCAGCGGCTGCAGCTTGACCTCCTAACGACAAAAGCTCGTGCTCTTGTGACATAATTTCTTCCATTTTATTTAAAGCTTCTTTCTTAATTCTAGATTCCTTTCCAAAACTTAAAGCAAAATAATTTAGAAAAATTAAAGCAATAATTAGTGAGACGGGAATTGAATAATAATAATAGTTATCGACATGAAAATGTTCATTCACTGGGTAAGGCAATGGATGGTTAAAAAAAGTAAGGAAAATAATAACTACAACAGTGATACTGTCTAACAATAAATTACTTTTAAGACCTAAGTTTGATGAAGAAAAAATAGTTGGGATTATCAAAAAAATTGAGAAAGGGTTTGCAATACCTCCTGTTAAATAAATTAAACAAGTTAGCTGCAGGATATCAACTGATAAAAAAATAAATGCCGTTCTATCTGATAGCTGGGTCTCGTTATTAATATAAATTAAATAAAGATTGCTCAAGATTCCAATTAAAATGATTGAATTTTCTAAAACTAAGTTAAATTTTAAATTAAAATAAAAGTAAATCAGATTTATGGTTATCAATTGACCAATAATAGCAAACCATCTTAAATTAATGTATGTGGATTTTTTTAAAGAATAATATTTTGAAGTTTCGAAAAACTTCATTATTAAATATCTAGATTTTGAACATTAATTGCATTTGAAACAATAAAATCTTTTCTTAAAGCAACATCATTACCCATTAAAGTGTGAATAAGAAGTTGGTCTTTTTTTAAATCTTTTGAATATTGAACTTGTAATAAATTTCTTGTTTCTGGATCAAGCGTAGTACTCCACAATTCATCTGGATTCATTTCTCCTAATCCTTTAAATCTTTGAATACTCATTCTTGATTTTTCTTCATCATAGGCTTTAGTATATTCTTTAGTTCCTTTCTTTATTTTTTTTAATTCCTTGCTATGAATCAAAATATAATTCTCTAACTCTTTTTCATCTTTTATATAAATTCCTTTTGTACCTTTATTAATCTTAAATAAAGGTGGTTGAGCAAGATACACATGTCCATTTTCAATTAATTTATTAAATGGCTTATTATTAAAAAATGTTAATAACAATGCTCTAATATGAGAGCCATCTACATCTGCATCGGTCATAATAATAATTTTTCCATATCGTAAATCTTTTAAATCTAGCTCTTCTGTCTTTGGATCTAAGCCCAAGGCATTAATAAGTGTTACAATTTCATTAGAAGAAATCATTTTAGATAATGCTTTTGTTTTATATTCACTTCCATCTTTGTTACTATTTTTTTTAAGAGCAACCTCCTCAACATAAGTGTTAAGAATTTTACCTCTTAGAGGTAAAACAGCTTGATTTGATCTATTTCTACCTTGTTTGGCAGAACCACCAGCAGAATCTCCCTCAACTATAAATAGTTCAGTTCCTTCTTGTTTTCCTATTTGGCAATCAGCTAACTTTCCAGGTAATCCACTCAATTCTAAAGCCCCTTTTCGTCTCACGTTTTCTCTAGCTTTTCTAGCTACATCTCTTGCAAGTGCCGCCTGCATTATTTTTGATAAAATAATTTTTGATGTAGTTGAGTTTTGATCAAACCATATTGATAATTTTTCACTAACAATATTTTCTACAATCATTCTCACTTCAGATGAAACCAGCTTATCTTTTGTTTGAGAGGAAAATTTTGGATCAGGTATTTTTGCAGATATTACACAAGTTAAACCCTCTTTAATATCATCACCTGAAATAGTTAATTTATTTTTCTTTAATAAATTATGTTCCGTGGCATATTTATTGATTACTCTGGTTAATGCACTTCTAAAGCCTAATAAGTGTGTACCACCATCCTTTTGATAAATATTATTTGTGTAAGGATAAATATCTTCACCATAACCTGCATTCCATTTTAAAGAACATTCAATTTCAATATTTTCTTTTTTACCTTCAATATAAATTGGTTTTTTAAATAAATCATTTCCAGTTTTATTTAAAAGTTTTTCTCTTTTTTCATCTAAAAAATTAACAAATTCTAAAACACCACCATCAAATTTAAACTCGATTATTTTTTCTTTTTTTTGATTTAAATCATTTATTGTTATCTTTATTCCTTTATTCAAGAAAGCTAATTCACGCATTCTTTTAATAATTATGTTTGGTGTAAATTTTATTGATGAAAAAATTTCTTTTGATGGCAAAAAGGTTATTTGAGTTCCTGTTTCTTTTGATTTTCCAACAACCTTAAGTGGGGCTTTTGAGTCCCCATCTTTAAATTCCATAAAATATTTTTTACCATCACGATCAATTTCTAATTTTAATTTTTCTGATAATGCATTTACAACTGAAACTCCAACACCATGCAAACCACCTGATACTTTATATGAGTCATGATCAAATTTCCCACCTGCATGAAGTTGTGTCATAATAACTTCTGCAGCTGACATTTTTTCACCTTTATGCATATCTACAGGTATACCCCTACCATCATCTCTAACAGTAATTGTTCCATCAGAGTTAATCTTAATATTTATATTTTTGCAGTGGCCAGCTAAAGCTTCATCTATGGAATTATCTACAACCTCATAGACCATATGATGCAACCCTGTTCCATCATCAGTATCACCGATATACATACCAGGTCTTTTTCTCACAGCTTCAAGACCCTTTAATACTTTAATGGAATCTGCCTGATATGTAGAATTATTTTTCATATTTTAATAAATGGGAATTGAATATTTATAACATTTTTTAATAAAAAATAGCTAAAATTAATTCTATTAATTCACATAAAGTGCTTTAACTAACCTTGATTCAATGCTTTTTTCAATTTTGGCGGAGAGAGTGGGATTCGAACCCACGGTACTTTTAACAGTACACACACTTTCCAAGCGTGCGCCTTAAGCCACTCAGCCATCTCTCCCAATTTAATGGACGGATTATTTCATACAATATTTTAATTAAATATTGTTATAATCATTTTATTATGAAGTTTCAAACTACAGCTATCTTAGTCTCATTTAAGAGTAATAAAATTATCGAAAATTCGATAAAAAAAATAAACAATACTGCCTATATAGTGATTATTGAAAATTCAAAAAATAGAGATCTAAAACAATTAGAAAAAAAGTATAAAAATTTGAAAGTAATATTTAATAAAAATAGTGGATTTGGTACTGCAGCAAATATTGGTGCTAGGTTAGTAAAAACTAAATATATGTTATTTATTAGTCCAGACACCTTAATTGAAAAAAATGGTATCCAAAAAATTGAAAATATTTCTAAAGAGTTTGATAATTTTGGCATCCTGCTACCAACTGAAGATAAATATAAATTAAAAAAAAATAAAAAGATTACAGAGCCAATTGGTTCACCATTGATGTTTTTTGAAAAGAATAAATTTAAAAAATTTGGAGGCTTTGATGAAAAGTATTTTCTATATTATGAAGATATTGATTTACAGAATCGTTTTATTAAAAAAAATCAAAAAGTAATAAAAATAAATGTTTTTTTTAAGCACCTCTATGGTTCTCATGATAAAAAATTTAATTTCGAAATCGAAATTAATAGGAACTGGCATTATATGTGGTCAAGATTTTATTATATTAAAAAAAATTATAGTTTTTTTTATGCTCTTATATGTACTCTACCTACATTTTTAAGGTCATTAATTAAATTAATTTTATATTTTTTAATAAGTAAAAAAAAATACTTCATCTATAAAGCAAGATTTTTAGGTTTAATAAATTCTTACTTTGGAAAAAAATCATGGTATAGACCGAGTATAAAATAATATGAAAAAAATTCTTATAACTGGTGGATCAGGATTTATTGGGACAAATTTTATTAATTATATTTTAAAAAAAAATATAAAAATTTTAAATATAGATAAATTATCTTCTGAATCGACTCCTGAAAAATTTAAAAATAAAATTAACAAAAAAAAATATAAGTTCTTTAACTTAGATTTACAGAATCTTACAAAGTTAAAAAAGATAATTTTTACCTTTAAACCAGATGTAATAGTTAATTTTGCTGCCGAGAGTCATGTGGATCGCTCAATAGATAAGCCATACAATTTTATAAAAAATAATTTTACCTTATCTTTAAATTTATTTTCTATTTATAAAGAATATTTCAAAAAATATAATTTTACTAAATTTATTCATATTTCTACTGATGAAGTTTTTGGCTCTAATAAATCTACACTATCAAATGAAAACTCTCCCTATAAACCATCTTCTCCATACTCATCTTCAAAGGCTGCTACTGATTTGGTTGCACTATCATTTAATGAAACATACAAAACTAACATTACAATTGTTAATTTATGTAATAATTATGGACCATTTCAATTTTTAGAAAAATTTATTCCCACATGCATATTTAGATTAACCAACAATAAGACTGTTCCAATTTATGGCAAAGGAACAAATATTAGGGAATGGATTTATGTTGATGATACTTGTGAGGCAATATTAAAGTTAATAAAAAATAAATCAAAGAATAGTAGGTTTAATATCGGTTCTAATAAAAGGCTGGATAATTTTGGAATAGCGACTAAAATTTTTCATATATTAAAAACTAAAAATAAAACAAATTTAAATCTAAAAAATTTTTTTAAGCATGTAAAAGATAGGCCTGGTCATGATTTTAGATATGCTCTAAATTCTACACTTTTTAATAATGAATTTAATTATAAAGTAAAAAATAATATTGATTTAGGATTATTAAAAACAGTGAATTGGTATCTAAATAATACTAATTGGGCAAAATTTATGAAAAATAAATATACTGGAAAAAGACTTGGATTAAATGATTAAAAAAGCAATAATTTTGTGTGGTGGCACTGGGAGTAGAATGTATCCAACAACACTATCAACCAACAAACAGCTTTTACCACTTTATGATAAACCAATGTTTTTTTATCCACTTTCTGTGTTAATGCTTGCAGGTATTAGAGAGTATTTATTCGTAATAAACCCTGGGCAAAAAAATAAATTTGAAAAATTATTAGGGCCTACGAAAGACTTGGGCATTAAGGTTAAATATATAGAACAATCTAAGCCTAATGGTCTACCTGAAGCATTTATTTTAGGTAAGAGCTTTATAGGTAAAGATTCTGTTGCACTAATGTTGGGAGATAATTTCTTGTACGGAAGTATGCTCACACCATTGATAAGAAATTCTCTTTCAATGAATTCTGGTGCTAATATTTATCTTTATCCAAGTAAAAAAACTTCTAGTTATGGAGTTGTAGAACTCGACAAAAATGGAGAAGTAAAAAAAATTATTGAAAAACCTAAATTTACAAAATCTAACCTGGTAATTACTGGATTATATGCTTTTGATAATAATGTTGTTGATTATGTAAAAAAAATTAAGACCTCTAAAAGAAATGAATTAGAAATAGTAGATCTTATTAAAATATATAATGATAAAAAAAATTTAAATTTAATTAAATTAGGAAGGGGAACTGCCTGGTTAGATGTGGGTAATTTTGATGATCTGTTTAGTGCTTCAAGTTTTGTAAAAAATATTGAAGATAGACAAAACTATAAGATAGGCTGTCTAGAAGAAATTTCTTATAACAATAAATGGATTACAAAAAAAAATATCCTTCAAAGGATATCTAAATACAAAAATTCAAAATATTCTGAATATCTAAAAGGGATATTAGATTAAGAATTATGGGCCCAAAAAAAATTATCCTTAAAAAATTTACTGACAAAAGAGGGTTTCTAATAGATCTGGTTCCACAAAACTTAAAAAAAAGATTTGTACGTCAAATACTAACTCTTTCAAAAAAAAATGTTATTAGAGGTTTGCACTTTGATTCAAAACTTAAAGAAGAAAAATTAATATATTTAGTTCAAGGAAAAATTTTAGATGTATGTATTAATATGAAAAAAAATAAATTTTATAAGAAAAAATTTTACTTTAAACTTAATAAGGGTGAGGCACTGTTAATTCCCAAAGGATATGCTCATGGATATAAGGCTATCGGAGATAAAAATATATTGGTTTATTTTTTATCAACAAACTATAATCCTAGTACTAGTAAAGGAATTATTTGGAACGACAAATCACTAAAAATAAGATGGTCAATTAAAAAGCCCATCATTTCAAAAAATGATAAAAATTTGCCTACTTTAAAATAATGAAAAAAAAAGTTGTCATTACAGGTGGTAAGGGAAAGTTTGCAGGAGCAATTAATGAAATAAATAAAAAGTATGAACTTATTTTGCCAAATAAACGACAATTAAATATTCTTAACTTTGAGTCTATTATGAGATTTTTAAAAAAGAAAAAACCTGATTACTTAATTCATTCTGCGGCACTAACTAACCCAATGTCACAACATAAAACCAAAATAATTGACAGTATTGACTTAAATATAATTGGTACTGCAAATGTTGTTAAAGCCTGCCATATAAATAATATAAAAATGGTCTATATATCAACAAATTTTGTGTATCCCGGTCAAAAAGGCAACTACACAGAAAATGACGACCTAAACCCTGTGAATAAATATGGATGGTCAAAATTGGGTGGTGAATGCTCAGTAAAAATTTTAAAAAATTATCTTATTTTAAGAATATGTATGACAGAAGATTTATACCCACATAAAACTGCCTTTTATAATTATTATACTAGTTTTTTAACTAAGACTGATTCTGCAAAAATAATATTAAAGCTATTAGATAAAAAAGGTGTTTTTAATATTGGTGGTATTAAACAATCTGCCTATAACTATGCAAAAAAGTTAAATCCAAATATAAAAATGGGGGAAATGAAAAAAAATATGATTAATTTAATTGGTAAAGACACAAGTGTAAGTATTAAAAAGCTAAAGAAAGTAATTAAAAAATAATGAGCAAAATTAAATTTTTAAATTTAGGCTCTCAACCAATGGCCAACAATTACTTAAAATCACAAAAACCTAAAAATGAATATTTTTACAAGCTAAATGCTGTTTTTGATGATCAAAAAAAACTTGTTTCTCTTGGCGAATTTGTCCCACCAGAAATGATGTTTAATGAAACGTATGCTTATCGGGCTTCAATGTCTTTAACAATGCAAGATGCAAATAGGAAGTTTTCACAAAAAATTAAAAGTAAATTTAACCCTAAAAAAATTTTAGAGATAGGCAGCAATGATGGTGCATTTTTAAAAAATTTTAAAAATTCTACAGTGATTGGAGTTGAGCCTTGCAAGAACTTAGCTAAAATTACAAATTCTATGAATATACTAACTCATGATAAATTTTGGAATACACCTCTTTCTAAAATTATATTGAATGAAAGTGGTCAGTTTGATTTAATTTATTCTGCTAATACCATTAGTCATATTCATGATTTAGACGACACATTTAATGCTGTTGACAAAGTTTTAGAAAATAATGGTGTTTTTGTATTAGAAGATCCATCATTACTAGAAATTATAAAAAATGTCTCCTATGATCAGTTTTATGATGAGCATGCATATGTATTTTCTGTATCTGCTATTAATAATTTACTCATGTTAACTAATTTAGAAATTTTTGACGTAGAAAAAACAACAACCCATGGAGGATCCAATAGAATTTTTATTAAAAAAAAAACAAACAACATGAGTATACTTGATAGCGTTAAAATAACATTATCTGAAGAAGAAAAATTTGGAATAAATAATTTTGAAACTTATCAAAAATTTTCAAAGAAAGTTGAGTATTCCAAAAAAAAATTACTTGATATATTTAGTAAAATTAAAAAAGATAAAAATCAAATCATCGGATATGGGGCCACAGCAAAATCTTGCACAGTTCTTAACTATTGTGGAATAAATACTAATTTTATTGATTATTTTATTGACACTACAAAATCAAAACAAGGAAAATTTACTCCAGGTACTCATATACCAATAATAAAACCTGATGAAAAAATAGACTCACATATTAACTTTGCCTACCTAGGTGCGTGGAATTTTAAAAAAGAAATATTTAATAAAGAAAAAGATTATCTAAGCAGGGGTGGAAAATTTATAACACACGTTCCTTTTCCACAAGTAATATGAAATATAAAATTAATAACAAATTAAATATTTTATATTTTCGAAAATAGATGTTTTAGTGAATATTTTAGATAATATTTTAAATCTCTCAATTTTTTAAAGTTAAATTTATTCCTATTTTTTTTTAATCCTAAATACCATGAATTTTTGTAACACAAATTGCTCTCATAAATATTTTTTTCTTTTTTAATAATTGAAATATTTCTATAAATATGAACAAATCCAATTTGTCCATCAAATAAATTAGTTTTATAAAAAGGGTTATCTATATCTTGGTAGTGCATTCTGTCTGCTAAAGATCTTATAAAATTCATTGTTGTTTTTTTGTTATTTAAATTTACACCATCGCCACCCCAATTAGAAATATAACTTGTTTGCAAATCTTCAATAACATAAATTCCACCATATTTTAATTTTGAAAAAAGATATTTGAAACTTTTTTTAATATCTGAATTTATATGACTACCGTCATCAATTATAATATCAAATTTTTTATATTTATTTACTATTTTTGCAAGTATTCCAATATCAGCCTGATCTCCTTTAAACAATTCTGTTTTTTTTATAGAAAATTCTTTTTTAAATATGTCTAATCCTACTAGATTCGCCTTAGGAAAATATTCACTAAACATTTTTAATGACTCTCCATTTTCCACGCCTATTTCTAGTAAATTAATTTTTTTATTTCTATATTCTGACAAATATTTTTCATAAATACTGATAAATCCCATCATTTTTTTTGTTGTTTTATATTTTTTTGAAATAATTTTTAAATTTTTTTTCATTATTTTTCTTTTGATATTTTGAGAACACCAATAAATGCTTCTTGTGGTATTTCCACTTTGCCAAACTGTTTACCCCTTGCTTTTCCTTTTTTTTGTTTATCTAGCAGTTTTCTTTTTCTATCTCTAGCACCACCACCATGAATTTTTGTTAATACATCTTTTTTGAAGCCTTTAATAGTCTCTCTTGCTATAATTTTTCCTCCAATTGCAGCCTGCACTGGAATCATAAAGTTATGTCTGGGAATTAAATCTCTTAATTTTTCACAAACTTCCCTTCCAACTGTTTGTGCAAAATCTTTATGAACCATCATTGATAATGCATCAACGGGTTCAGCATTTACAAGTATTCCAAGTTTAACTAAGTCACCCTCTCTGTGATCTATAATTTCATAGTCAAAGCTAGCATAACCACTAGTCATTGACTTTAATCTATCATTAAAATCAAATACCACCTCATTTAAGGGAATTTCATAATTTAATACTGCTCGATTCCCGGAGTAATTTAAGTTGGTCTGAATTCCTCTTTTATCTTGGCAAACCTTTATAATTGGCCCAAGATATTCATCTGGGGTAATGATGGTTGCTTTAATCCATGGTTCTTCAATATAATTAATTAATGTGGGCTCTGGCAAGCTTGAAGGATTTTGTAACTCTATTACTTCACCTTTGTTCATGTGAACTTTATAAACCACTCCAGGTGTTGTGGTTAATAGATTTATATCAAATTCTCTTTCTAATCTTTCTGTAATAATTTCCAAATGTAATAAGCCTAAAAATCCACATCTAAAACCCAACCCCAAAGCCGAAGAGGATTCTGCTTCATATGAAAAACTAGCATCATTTAATTGTAATTTGCCAAGACCATCTTTGAGCTTTTGATACTCTGAGCTATCAACCGGAAATAACCCACAAAAGACTACTGGTTTGCTTGGTTTAAAGCCTGGTAATGCTTCTTGAAGTGGTTTACTGGCATCGCAAATAGTGTCTCCAACTTTTGTTTCTGATAAAATTTTTATTCCAGTTGTTATAAAGCCAATTTCTCCTGCATTTAATTCATTAATATCTGTAGCTTTAGGTGTAAATACTCCAACTTTTTCAACAATATATTCTTGGTTAGTAGACATCATTTTTATCTTCATATTTTTGGAAATTTTTCCATCTATAACTCTAACTAAAATAACTACTCCTAAATAAGTGTCATACCAACTATCAACCAATAAACATTTTAAATCTGAATCTTTTTCTCCTTCAGGGGCTGGTAATGACACAATAATCTGTTCTAGAATATCTTCTATACCTTCTCCTGTTTTTCCAGAGCAGGGTATGGCATTTTCAGTGTCAATACCAATAACATCTTCTATTTGAGTTTTTGTTTTTTCTAAGTCAGATGCTGGTAAATCAACTTTGTTTAAGACAGGAACTATTTCATGCTTGGTATCTAAAGCTTGATAAACATTTGCCAATGTTTGTGCCTCTACTCCTTGAGTACTATCAACAATTAAAATAGATCCTTCACATGCATACAAGGATCTACTAACTTCATAGCTAAAATCTACGTGTCCAGGAGTGTCAATAATATTTAGAATATATTCCTTGCCATCTTTTGCTTTATAATTAAGTTTAACAGTTTGAGCTTTAATAGTTATCCCTCTTTCTCGCTCAATATCCATTGAGTCTAAAACTTGTGCCTTCATCTCTCTTTCTGTAAGGCCACCACATGTGTGAATAATTCTATCTGCTATAGTTGATTTACCATGATCTATATGAGCAATAATTGCAAAGTTTCTAATATGATCAATTTTTGTCATGATTATGATCTAATCTTTGCATCTGTTTTTGATTCTACAGTTGAAATAATAAGCTGATTTATTTTATTTAAATCCTCTTCATTTAATGTTTTTTCCAAAGACTGAATTGTAACATTTAATGCAATCGATTTTTTTTCTTCATCAATATTTTCTCCTTCATAAACATCAAAAACTTTAACAGATTTTATTAATTCTTTATCTACATTCCTAATTATCTCTATCAATTCTTGAACTTTAAAATTTTTATCTAAAACAAAAGCAAAATCTCTCTCTGATTTTTGAAAGTCAGAATATTTATATTGAGTTTTTTGATTTTTTAATGATTTTTTTGGCT
>Ga0209709_10001293_pt1 | contig 23222 bp, 16 predicted proteins | sample ArcticOcean_MG_C_2_FD_187435 | JGI IMG/M metagenome (GOLD analysis project Ga0209709, IMG submission 187435) | Marine microbial communities from western Arctic Ocean - ArcticOcean_MG_CB4_136 (SPAdes) (version 2) | ecosystem: Environmental > Aquatic > Marine > Oceanic | place: Arctic Ocean...
TCGTTTCTTTTGGCCACGCCTGTGAAAGAAAGCAAATATACCTCTTATCTTCCCCCCCTTCACAACTTGCGCACCAGATCTCCTTGAGTCAGAACCTTGCTGGTCCAGTTCAGCATTAAGATGATCTAACGCATCTACAACATCAGTTAAAGTTTTTCCAGTTGGTTTACCTTCTTCGGCCATGTTTATTGTCCTTTATCTTTTGGCGTTTTCAGTTCTTATTCTATCGTTTTCTTCTTTAATCCAATTTTGTAACAAGATTACATATATTTGTCTTTCAAATGGTAACATATTATCAAGTTCGGTTAGACTCCAATTATGGTGCTGAATCATAGCGAAGTTTGTTTGATAATGGTTCGCCAAGGAATCGTGACTCAGCGCTATCCGAAAAAAGAATCAATCCCCTCGATAATCACGGGTGTAGATTTTTTACATTTTCCACATTCCCAATCTATTGTGTGGCTTAATCTTGGCATAGATTCAAAAAATTCTCTTACGTTAACGAATTGTGAGGAACTAAGAGATTCAATAAAATCATTTAGTTCTTTTTTAGTAGAATCTTTTGCCTTGTATATTTCATCTCCATCCCAAATGTATTCAATACAGTCTATAATCAGTTTAAATACATTTTCTGCTTCTATGTCTTCACCCTCAGTAGCATATTTTTGTACTGTTTCAAGTTGTGGAAATTTTAATTTTAGTCCAATATCATCAGTAATTTTTATTTCTGTATTTTTAATTTTTGAAGTATCTAAAACAATATCATCAATATTAATATTAACTTCACAAATATCTTCTTCTTTTGCCTCTTTACAACATTTAAAGTTTTCAGGTCTATGTGGGTTAATTGTTAAAACTTCCCCAATTGATCTCCCTCTAAGCTGAAGGAAAAAATATTCAATATCAAATGATGCAAGTGATTTAAGATCTACTTCTCCGTCTGTACAGGAAGTGATAATATCTTGCATGGCTTTGGTCATTGCTTGGTTGTCCCTAGCTTCCATTGCCATTAATAATGTCTTTTCTTCTTTTACAAGAAAAGGTCTGTAACTGACTTTTTCACCTGAAGAAGGAATTGTCAATTCATAAGTGGGTGATGTCACTCTTGGTAATGCCATAATATTCTCCTATAATAATTATAATTTTTTTTATTCTTGTGTCCACCAACTATAGTTTATATCTACTGTAAAGTCTACTAGTTCCGCGCTTTCCCATCCTAGTTCTATAGCACTTATTGTTTTCGGCCAACATTCATGCAATGTTACTTTATGGGTAGGGGTTTCCGCGGCTTTGGATTCTTCATTATAAACTGAAATTGAAACTGTTCCTATAAAATCTTTATAGTATTGCATATTATACGAAGAGTTACTTTGTATATGTTCATGCCAATCATACCAAAATTTTCTAGCTTTCCAATCATTTGTACCTAAGAAAGTAATTGATACATTCTCTTCTGTCACTTCATAAGGAACTTCCAATCCAAATTTACCGCCCCGTCTATAGGTGGTTGATCCAAAAGATCTACTTGGAAAGGATACCGCTTTAATAAGAAATTCTATTGATGCGGCCGGAACATCACTATTTAATGTTGTTGGTGGTATAATTTCAACAGTAAATCTATTTCTTTTTGCATAACTTCCTAGACCATCTAATTTGGCCATAAAATCATTTATTGCAAAATCTGCCGGTCCTGTCGGTGCTGGTGCTGCCATTAAAACATTCCTTTACTATGTGCCCATACTTTCTTTTTACTTGCTTTTCTAAATCTTTCTACTGGTAGAAAAAGTGCTACTTCCCATTCATCTGCATTAACAAGAACAAACTTAGATTTAACTTTACTTGTGAGATATCTATGTACTGTTGGTCTTGCTCTTTTAATCTTGGTGAAACCTTTTAACATGTCGTATGTTAATTTTAATTTAGTTGTTTCATCGTACTTTTTATTATTTGCAAACATCTTAAGTTGATCCATTAATATAGCTCTATGTTTTGGTGGAAGATAATGAAAGTTCAATCCAAGAAACCCATCAGGATATCTTTCAATAGGAAAAACCAAAGGAAAGGTATCATACCAGGGAAGCTCATTTTTCCATTTAGGATCATAAGAATAGAAATACATTTTCCCTAGTACACTTTTAGATACTAAATTTTCTGAACGTTGAAGTATTGTCTTTGGCGTTTCATCAGAAAACTGGCCCTTTGTTCTATTGACAATTGAGCGAAACCAATCACCCGCTGCTCTTGCTCTAGCAGTTACTGAATTAGTCTTTATTGCGTCTTTTAATTTATCCAAATAGGATTCTTCTACAGTAGCCATATTACTATTTAGTTATCAAAGTGTCCTCTGTTATTATTTGCCATTTCCAACCTTTATGTTCACAAAACTCTTCTGCTGCCTTCCATTTAGCTTCATTGACTCCCCATGTTTTTACTTCTTTTAGGAATCTTCTCCTATGTTTGGGGTTAGGTTTAGGGGGTTTTGTTTGCTTCTTTGGTTTGATTTCAATTAGAGATTCACCTTGATTGGTTTTAACCCAAAAATCGGGATAATACCTATGTACTCTATTGTCAATGGGTGAACGATAGGGTATAATAATCTCTTCACTTGACCAGAGCAAGACTTCAGGTTGTCGATCTAGGTATTTCATGAAGGTTAATTCCCACCCAGAACGATAAATAATTTTAGTATAATCACCTTTATATTTTTTATAATTTTGTGGTCTAAACTTACCTCTGTATGCCATATAAATATATAGATAGTTTAATAATACCAAGTCATAAAAGGATGTCTGTAATGAAAATTTACACAGAAGTTATATATTTTTGGGATGATGATAAAGGTGAGTTAGTACAAGAATCTTCAAAATTCTATGATTATGTTGGGCCATTAACTTTGGCTAATGATTCATCCACCGGAATAATGGACCCCACCACTTCAGCGCAAACACCATGCCAATACTATGAATATCCCTCTGATATTGGTAACTATAGTGGTGGTAGTGGTACTGACAATTGGATATCCTTTGAAGCATTTAGTTTTAAATCTCAGATGAAAACTCTTGATGTAGCATTATATATTCCCGGTGATGCTCTAAACACATCATATAAATCAGAATATGAAGCAGTTGCATTAGGTGGACTAGGAGCTATGGCGGATAAAGCTGTTAAATCAATGCAAAATTCATCCGCACAGAAAGGGGGAATGAATCTTGAAAATTTAAAAAGTGTTTTGAGTGCTCAGTCGTCAGCCACGGGCAGTGAATCAGCAAAAGTAGGAATGCTTAAGGCGGGAGAGAAAGCGAACATTTTGATAGAAGGATCAAAAACTATAATGGAACGAGCACAGGGAGCGGTACTCAATCCTTATATTGTTGCTGCATATAAAGGCCCTACTGATATGAGAACACATGATTTTAGTTTTCAAATGTTACCACAAGATGTAAATGAATCTAAGGCTTGTCTAAAAATTGTGAACGCATTTAAAAGAGCCATGTTACCTTCTCATGGAGGAGGAGATGCTAAAACATCACCTTCAATGATGTTTGGATATCCGGATCAATTTACAATCGAATTTTATATTGCCGGTAGGTCATTACCTTCCAGCGGTTTAAATCCTATGTTTAATGTGGGGAAATCAGTATTGCTTGGTTGTGATTTAGACTTTAATACAGAAAGTGTGCCTTTATTTTTTGATGGTACACAATATCCAGTAACTATATCAATGAAACTTTCGTTTATGGAGCTAGAAGTAATGTATCGAGAAAGAATAAAACAAGGAGCGTAACATATGTCTGAATTTTTTCAACATTATCCACAAATTAATTATGATATTACTGGGTTAAAACCCATAAGAACTAAGACTGCGATTAACATTATGGTTAAAGCACAAGTTAAAAACATTCTTAAAAATGATATTATTAATTATTTTTCTTATACAATACCAGAATCGGAACGTCCTGATATAACTGCATTTAAGATATATGGTGATGTAAAGTTTACATGGTTAATTTTTTTAATTAACGATATACATGATCCAATTTTCGAATGGCCATTAACTTCTAGAGAATTTGGAGCTTATGTTAAAGACAAATATGGTTCTCTCAATACCGCAAAAAATACTATACATCATTATGAAAAAATTGTTAGGGCGAGAGTAGAAGCAACAGGTACTAGTGAAGCGATTCCTTTGGCATGTCTAGAAGTTGATGTAACAACCTACAATGCTCTTGATGAAGTTGATCGAAATATTGTATATTGCTATAATTGGGAAATAGATAGAAATGATTCTAAACGAGAAATTAAATTAATTGATAGAAGATATGTTGCAGATATTTTATCTGAACATTCGGAGAAACTTAACTGATGGGTGCACCAAGTTATTTGGACAGGCGGAAGACGGGACAGGGTGGTAATCCACAGTCGGCTACTCACGGGACTAAATCGGATTTCTTAAAAAATCCAAAAGCAGAAAAACTCCCCTCATTTCCTGGTGATTTTGAACTCCGGAAATTACAGCTGTATTCACCCAATAGAAAGGGTTATGTTGATCTAAAGGCTGCTTGGTCAGATTTTAATATCTATGAAGATATTTTTGGAAACTTTCTTACTGGAAATATACAGATAGTAGATGGTGTAGGATTAATGGAAAGTGTTCCTATTATTGGTGAAGAAACTTTACAGATTCAAGTAAAAACAAAAGGTCTTGAAAAACAAAGAAGTCCAAATACAATACCAGGGCCGTTTGAAGGAAGTCTAAATGAAGGCCTGATTAATTTAAAATTTAGAGTAGTTAAAATTCTTAATGTTATGAAACTTAATGAAGGAATAATAACTTATAGATTATCTTTCGTTTCTGAAGAGGCCATTTTAAATCTAAAACAAAAGGTTAGAAAATCAGCACTTGATCCAGTTTCACTTGAACCACGAAAAATATCTGATGTAGTAAAATCTCTTTATAGACAATTTTTTCAACGAGGTAGACAGGGTAGAGCTAAACGGATTTTTGTTGAACCTACTAAGAATCTTACAGATATAATTATACCAAATCAAACTCCATTCAAGGCTTTTAATTTCTTAGCATCAAGAGCAGTATCTGCAGGAAGACATGCAATTGGATCTAGTTTTGTTTTTTATGAAAGTATAAGGGGGTTCTTTTTTATTTCTATGGAAACTCTTATGTCCGGTGGTGGTATGGGATATAGTACAGTAGCAGGTGCACCCGGCTCACCTACTGAATTAGTATATACCGTACCAGAAGAACCAGTCAAAGAAGTATACGTGGTACAACCTAAACGAATGGGTACAAATAAAGATGAAGCCCAAAACATTGCTATAGAAATGACTGCCGTTGATGCATATTCATTTTCTTCTAATTTTGATGTTCTTGAAAACCTATCAGCTGGAATGTATGCAAATAGATTACTTACACATGATTTGGTTAGAATGAAATATGATACATTAGATTTTAATATGTATGATCCCGCTGCACTACAGGAAGAATCAACTATAAATGTAGACGGTGCAACTGAAATAGTAAAGACTCCCGTACAGGCCGCTGATGTTAAAAACTTTACTGATTCTTTTACTCATTTAGGAACAGGAAAATTATCTACTGAAAAGCTAGATGCATTAGGTGCACCTGAATCGGTGATGAGTTTTTATCCTACTAATTTTGCACATGATGTTCGATTTAAAGAAGATCTGGGATCAAGAGGTGTAAAAGGAGAAGTAAAATCTAAGCTAAACATTATTCCAAATAGAGTAGAACAATGGATGCAATCACGATTAGTGCAAAGTCAGCAAGCTACTAATATTAAATTAAATATTAGAGCTCCTGGATTATCTACTAGAGCAGTAGGAGATTTAATAGAATTTAAATTGCCCACAACATATCTTGAAGATAGGGATGGAACTACACAATCACAACATCATACGTATTTAAGTGGTTATTATTTAATTACTAAATTACGACATCATTTTACTAAAGAAAAGTATGAGATAGAATTTGAAGCAATAAAAGATTCATTAAAAGTTCCACCTGGAAAAGATAGATCAATACCAGAGGCCGATGATACAACAAATGTTAGTAGTCCAGTTGCACAGGCAAATCCAACAACTGGCCAATCGAGCATAAGCTAAAAAATAGGATAATACTATGGCATACTTTATGGGAAAAGGGGGGTTCGTTTGGTGGCAAGGAGTTGTCGAAGACCGCCATGATCCGCTTTATCTTGGAAGGTGTAAAGTTAGAGTTTTAGGATGGCATTCGGAAAACAAGAATGATCAACCAACTATAGGGTTGCCGTGGGCATATCCTGTTGCGCCGATTACTTCAGCAAGTCAAACGGGTGTCGGTTCTTCGCCATTAGGTCCAGTTGAAGGTACATGGGTAATTGGTTTTTATCGTGATGGAGAAGACGGACAAGAACCGATGTTTTTTGGGACAATTGGTGGTATTCCAGAATTAGATGCAAAGGGAATTAATAATGATGGAACCGCTATAGGAGGTCAAGGATTTCTTGATCCAAGATTAGAAGGTGGAGATGTCGGACATCCATTGTTTCCAGATGAAGGGGGGAAGAGAAATCTTTTTTATAATCCTCAAACTGATTTGGTTCCCAGAGAACCAGCAACCATTATTCACAATTCAAATCCTGATCCCAGTGAAGATGTACAAACAGTTAAAGTTTCAGCCGAGACTACCCTTGAGAAAAAAAGTGAAGTAAGATCTATGATTGGAACAACAGGTCCCGATTCAACAGTTCCCCCGTTTACTGTTAAGGTTGTAGAACAGTCAATTAGATCAACATATCCTGATACGGGTTTAGCAAATACAGATATATCAACAACTAGAAATTTAGATTATTTAAAAGAGCCTACTACAAATAGATTAGCAAGAGGTGTTCGTGGAAATACTGATACGAGTGATCCAAGAGTTTCAGGTATCGTATTTGAAAAAATGGAAAACCGAAAAGCAGGACAAATGGAAATTCCTACTGCTGATGGTAAATCTTGGTCTGAACCACCAATCCCCTGGCAAGCAATCTATCCATATAATCATGTACACCAAACTGAAAGTGGTCACATTATTGAAATGGATGATACACCCAATTTCGAAAGATTACATTGGTATCATCGAACAGGTACTTTTACTGAAATTCATCCAGTAGGTATTAAGGTTGATAAAATAGTAAACAATTATTATAATATTATTTTAGGGGCAAAATATACACATATTGAAGCGAGTGACTATACGACTGTTGATGGTTCACAAGAAAATTATATTCTTGGTAATAGAACAGATAAAATTGATGGTGATTATAATGTTGCAATAAAAAGAGGAAGATTTAATGTTAATAATACATTAGGGGCAATTAATTTAATAGCCGGTAAAATGACATTAAGGGCATCAGAGACACTTACTCTATCTGCCAATAATGTGATCATCGAAAAGAAATCTGCACGTTCTTCTGAAACAACAACAGGCGATGAGAAAAAGACAGTAGGTGGAAAACTAACTCATCAAACTGGAGCATATAGTTTAAATGCTCAGGGGTCTATCGGTTTACAAACTGGTGGAGGAATGACACTCAATATTACTGATTCGATAAATGAATCTATATTTGGAGTGTTACCATCAATGACAATGGGTTATGCTAAAAAGACTACTGCCACTTTAGGTAAGATTGGAATGGAATGTACTGATAATATAGTTTCAGGTGGAATTGAAATGAACTTAGGGTTAGCTGGTTTAGGAGCATCTATAGCAATAAAACCCATTGGTGATATAGAATTAACTTCTAATTTGGGAACAACTGGTATTACAGGTACTGCATTATTGGGAAATATAGATCTTTCTAGTGTGGTAGGAAGTGTTCAACTGAGTAGTTTATTATCGACACTTAAATTAGAAGCTGGAGGCGCGGCCTCTTTACAAGGATTATTGGGGGAGGTAACTGTAAGTTCTTCAGGTAAAGTAAAAGTTGCTGGATTAATTGCTACATTGAAAGAGATATTGGATGAACTAATAGATATTGTATTAGAACATACACATCCAACAGGAACAGGCCCATCAGGACCACCAATGCCTCCAGCTACAGCTAAATTATCCTTATTGAAATCATTGAAACTTGGCGGGAGTTTTGAATAATGGCACTAGTTAAAGCAACAATGTTTAGTGAATTAATGGGAACGTTTTCAACTCACAGTCCTGATCCGATGAAACCTGGAAAAGATATCGCAAAAGCATTTGCTAATTATTTAAAAATGGGACAAAACGCAGGGGGGTTCCCCACAACAAATGTAATAGATACTCCTTGTGGAATGACAATTGGGCAAGTTTTTGCATCACAATTACCAGGTGGAGCGGCGATAGGTGCTCAAATAGCATCAGCATTAACAGCGATGGCAGCAACATATTTGTCTACAAATCAAATCGGCCCGCCGGCTGTTGCACCTTCTCATACATCACCGTTAATACAATTATATTCTGGGCCACAACCATCGGGAATGAGTTTCGCAAAAGAGATGGCAGACATATTAGATACATGGACAAAAACGTGGGTAGTAAGCGGGTTGATCCCAGGTGCACCCCCGATACCATTTTCAGGACCTTTATCATAGGATATAACAATGTCAGGAGCAATTGATAAAAAAATAATTGAAATAAGAGAAGAGTTGAATAGTAGTCCAACTACTCATTTATCTGCGCGTACTGGAATTCTTGATGGTGTTACGTTATCAAGAGAATTTGCCCAAACGCGATTAAATGCATTATGTGAAAAATTGACTTCTGTTATTTTTTCTCTTTATATTCAATTGGAGGATCAGGCTGCAGGTAACAATCTTCTTTTAGAAGATGCCAATGAAATATTACTGGAAGCATCTACTTTTGATGCAAGTTATTCTCTTGGTCAAGTATGTGAAAATTTAGCAAAACAACGTGCTATATGTTATGGTGCTAGAGACTTAAAAAATTCTTCTAAGAAATTTGATTTACCGGCCTATGAAACAGTAAATGGAGCTCTTAATCTCACAGAACCTAATACTTCTTTTATGGGAATTAAGGCTACTGATATCGGCGAAACATTCACTATCAACTTAACAAGTTTGTCTGGAACACAAACACAAGGTAGTAATACATTTAGTACTGATGTTCGGGATTATTATCTAGTTAGGTCAAGAGTAACTGGAGAGTTAATAGACATTAATGATAGCATTACTCCATATTCTACACCAGATAGTGATACTGTTTTTGGTAACGCAATTGCTTGGGGTGGAGATGTAACAGCCGAAGCTGGAACATGGAACGCAGACTATGCAAAAGCAAACATTGCTAGTGTAGGATTACAAAGTGAGGGATTGTATAATGAATTAAAAATTATGACATTACAAGACCATTTGGAACAAGGTAGTAATACCAGTTATACTACACTGGGTGCATCATTCGGCCAGAAGTTTTATTTAAAAAGACATAGTGATTATGTGAACACGTTTACTATTATCGGCACAACTAAATTTGATAGTATAGAAGTTACAGGAATATCAGACGAGGACCTCGCAAAAATTAAATATGGTGATGTGATTAGTGGTGAAGGTATTCCAGATAATAATGTAACAATCGCAGGACTAAAAACTGTAGACAGTAAAATCAGACTTAGCAATACAGGAGTTGCAACAGAAAGTGGAACGGTTACTCTTACTGTAAATAGTGTTCCATTTGGATATCAACAGAATGATATATTTTGTCAGTTAGAAATAGTAGGAGAGGGAATAGTAACAAATCCAGATTGGAAGCCGGTTGGTGATGATGCTGGTGATTATAGTGGATCAGATGCCGGAGCAGATGCTTTATTAAATGCTAATACTTCTCAATTTATAGGGCTACTTGGTTTCTTTGATCCAGATAATGGAAGTGCTAATGCAACGAATGATTTGTCAAAGAGTGCAAGGGGTGATTGGGTGTCTGAAGGAAAAGAATATAATGGAACTTCATATCCTTACATAGAACGAAGTCCATTCTTTCCAGCAATAGGATCAACTCATAAGGCGTATGAAGTAGATAATGGTGAAATTGTGGGATCACAACCTGCCGGATTAGGTGAAGATGATATTCCTTCTGGTAGATATGTTAGATGGGATGTAAAAAGAGCGGATGAGACTGGAGCCTTACCAGAGAACAGATATGTTACAGACTCCGCAGAAAAATTCTATTATGAATTACCATCTACTTCACAGTATACTTGTGGTACGATTACTGTAGGCACTACACATCCTATGCCTAATACTGGAGAACCGATTGCCTCCATTGGTAAAACTGGATTGTCAGATGCTGTAACGAGAGTACAGGGAGCATCCGTTACTGCAAATGGTGTTTCGGTTTCTGTGAATGATACAATAACTGTACCAGCCGATACTAATACAACAACCGCGGCTACAAGTGGATCATCAAGCGCGCCCACTGCAAATGCAACTATAGGTACTTATTATACTCTTGGTTCAGATAATTTAATTTATGTTAATAGATATCATTATGAATCTGTTACCATCACTTCTGGGTCTAATTGGACTGCCACAACGGCCACAGATACATCTACCTTTCCATGCAAATATAATTTTGCACAGAAACACATATATGAGGCAGGCGGTACAGCAAACTCTACAATGAATGCTGATGTACAATTTATAGGTGATACAGTAAGTGATTTGGTGGATGTTGTTGGTTTTCGTGATCCGGTTATAGATGTGGATACGGCACAAGCAGGTGGAAGTGGTATAAGTGATAATGCATTCGATACCTATGTTTCAACCGAAGAACTACGTGCAACCGATTTGGCAGGATTACAAACGGCATTGACAAATTATCGCACGGATACCGATTTAACCAACAGGACAGGACCTAACAATAGTGGAAGTGGATTGGGTGCAGATATAGATTTTGCGAATACTACATGGGCAGCTTATCATACTGAAGTAGGAACATTTGGTACTAACTGTGGAAAGAGAGTTACAGAAATAGATACTCGTATTGGTGTGCCGACTCGTTCTGGAACTCAATCGACTACAAGAGGTGATGCACCAGCAATTTATGTGTCAGCGATTCCAACAGCAAATACTACTGGTGGTCTAGTTCCTTATGGTAGAGCAATTTATAATAGTTGTAATAATTTACTAGGAAAAGATCTTAAAATGATGACGCAGTTAATACAAGATATTCAAAGTTTAGATAGTTTGGTAGATTTAGTAAAAAAGGCTAGAAACAAATATGAAATTTTTAATGGTAGAGCGAAGGAGTATAGCTAATGGCTGAAGAAAATAATTGGAAAGAAGCAGAAATACGAAGAGATGATATTAAGAAATTGTTAGAAAATACTAAACAACTTGCTGGAATGTATTCGGAGATCATGGGAATAAAGAAACAAGCTTGGGAAAATGTATTAAGGGCTAAGGTTAAAAAAGCTGAAAAGGCAGAAAGAGAAAAACAAAATGGCTGAATTTCAAGCATTATTAACAGCGAAGGCCGAATGGAAACCCCATCAAATAGCGAAGGCGGGGGATCTTGCATCGTTAGCGGCCGCCGCTTCTTCTCTTGCAGAAACTGTTAAAGCTACTCTTTCTCTTGCAAGTGCTGGAATGGAAGTAGTTAAACTTCTAGCCACTCTACAAAATATCAATCCCCTTTTAATGGCATTGGAAGCTTTAGCAGATGAAGTACTTAAACAAATTAATGATTTAAAAGAAGCTGGGTATTGGTACTTATATATTGATCCATATTATAAACCAAATGTATCACCTCAACAAAAATATAATTATGGTTTTGAAGTTTTAAGAAATAAGGCCGGTGATCGAATATGGGAAATTAAAGATAAAGGTGGAAATTGGTCAGACACCAAGCCCGGTGATCCTGTCCCTACATTATCACAGATAAAAGCGAAACTTGCTAAACCAAAATATGCTTCTCCTAGAAAATTAATTCCTGGTGGATATGATAAATGGAATCCGGTGTTGGACCCTCTTAGGTCTTCGGCTAAAGGGGGCGTAAGTAAGTTCCCCACATTTACAACAAAAGAAGTAATTAATGAATTTGTAAAAGCATTTGATGATGAGGGGGATGTTCCCAGATATAAATTACTGGGTGCAGCTTCTGATGCACCGAAAGCCGGAGAAGTAGTATATGATGTTGATGGGAACTCTTATACAGGATGGGATCCTGATAAAGTTTTTGGATTAGAATTATTCGATAAGGGCCAAGATAGTGAAGATGGTTCAATTGTTAAAGATTATGTGGCCGCAAGAAAGGCTCTCAATTCTAAGAAAACTGTGGGTAAACCTAATATTTTGGGAAATACGAAATTTGATGGTGGTTCCGGAGCAATAGCAATTATTATTGCCTCTGGAGATTTTCAAGAATTCGTTTCTGTTTTTAATAAATTTTCTAAAATGTTTTCTGATATTCCTGAATTTGCATCTAACACAGGCCAAAATTTATTAGATTCATTAGAAGCGATTATTACTCCAAATCAAGTTACAGTTAAATTGACTCAAGTTGATACTAATTATCAATCGTTTGTAGTTGGTGATATTATAGGAGGAAAAATATATAGTAGTATGGGGGAAATTGCGGAGATCGTTGAGGGTTCTGTAACTCCAACATCTATGAAAGGAAAAAAGGCAGTTTGGAAGACGGATGATGAGGGAGAGAGAATTTCTGTTATAGAAGATTATGATATGAATGAAATTGAAAGATGGCTTGATATGGAAGTAGTATTAAATCCAATTAGAAATATTGATGGATTAAACCCCTGGATAACTGGTGATATGGTTTTGGAGATGGAAGTAAGGGGAACTTCTGGAAATTCTGAAATTGTGGGTGATGTGTTTCCTAATTATGTTTTCAAGGGTAATGAAACTACAGAATTACCTAAAGCTAGTAGAATATATCCAAAAGTGGCCATAGTTGCAATGGAAAAATTGATGGTTATTCCAGAGTCAACTCCCCCCGATTTTGGAGGAATTCAAATTAAAGATATTGTTCCTGGCTGGGGTGAATTTTTTCAATTATTAGAAAATTTTGTATTACAATTAAAGGGGATGATTTCAGATTCGAGTGGTTTTATTCAAGACATGATAGACATGATTAAACAGGTTCAGGAATTTTTAGAATATTTGATCAAACTTATTGACGAGTTTTTAAAATTCTTTCAGATAACATTACCATCACAAGGTGTATATGCCCTTTACATTCCTAATCAAAATGGAGGCATTGAAGGACTAAAGTCGGAACTTAAAAGTGCAAGCGGAATTCCAGATTTGGGATATGCAGCTGGAATATTATTTGTCGGTACAGAAGCCGATAAACTTATTGCGGGTGGAGGTAGTAAAAACCCAATAGATTTATTAGCACTAGTATTAGGTCTTCTTAATAGCGAAGATGCTCCTGCTAATCCAGCCGGAGATTCTACGGCAGCTGACGCCGCAGCTGCACTTGGTCAAGCACTTGAAGGTACTGACAAAGACAAATGGAAAGATAAGAGCACTGGCGAAAAAATGGCTTCACTATTATTTTAATTTAACTAAATATTAAGAGCAAGATATGGCTACAACATACGGAAAAGATTACGTTGATTTTGACATGGATTTTACAAAACATCCATCTCATGGTGATTTGTCTACTATTAAAAAATCAACAGCTATTAGTAGGTCTATAAAAAACCTATTAAGTACGAATGCAAATGAAAGACTATTTCAACCAAGCATAGATAGTGGTATTGGAATTCTTTTATTTGAAAATTTCAGTAAGCTTACATCTTCTAGGTTAGAAAAGACAATTAAATATACTATAGAAAAATATGAACCTAGAGCGAAAATAGCAAATATAACTGTAAAAGCCAAAGAAGATGAAAACGCATATGAAATAATTATAGTTTATTTACCAGATAATGATATACAAGAAACGACACTAGAAGTCTATTTACAAAGGACATAACACATGGCAAGTTCAGAGGGAAAACTTAATATATCAGAATTAGACTTCGCGAAAATTAAAGAAAATCTCACAGGATTTTTAACAAGTCAGTCAGAATTTGTAGGATATAATTTTAAAGGATCATCTTTTGATGTTCTTCTTGATATAATGGCATATAATACTCATTACAATTCATATTATGCAAATATGATTGCTAATGAGATGTTCTTAGATTCAGCTTCTCTTAGAAACTCTGTTGTAGCAAGAGCAAAACATCTTGGTTATCGGCCCCGTTCAGCACAAGGATCATTGGCTGCAGTTACACTTACTATTACTCCAACCGATAATCCCGCTTCTATAAGTATTCCTAAACAGACACAATTTCAGGGAGAAGTAGCAGGTATATCATATATTTGGTGTACTACTAATTCACATTCAGTAAACATTAATGCTAATGGTGTTTATACTGTTGATAGTATAGGTCTTAGTCAGGGGATACCTTCAACATTTAGATATACAGCAAATACAGGTGATCCAGATCAAAAATTTATTCTCCCTAATGCAAATACAGATATAGGTAGTATAGAAGTTTCTATTCAACAATCCTCTAGTGAAACTGAAACAGTAGTATATACAGAAGCTTCTGATATCACTACAGTAAATTCTTCTTCAACAGTTTATTTTATAGATGAAATCCAAGACGGAAAATATGAAGTTCAATTTGGTGATGGAGTATTAGGGAAAAAATTAGCAAATGGAAATATTATTATATTGTCAAGCTTAACGTGTGATGCTGATGTAACTAATGGAGCTAGAGCATTTTCGATTGTGTCTGATGTTGGTGGATATTCTAATGTAAAAATAGAAACCACTTCTTCCGCTTCAGGTGGAGCTGTACCCGCAGATATTGATGAGATTAAATTCAATGCCCCCAAAAATTTCGATGCACAAAATCGATGTGTCACAATTCATGATTATGTAGCTTTAGTTAAAAGAGATTATGGTGATGCACAAGCAGTTGTTGCTTGGGGTGGAGAAGATGCAGATCCCCCAATTTATGGAAAAGTTTATGTAGCTATTAAACCAACATCCGGAACAGTTCTTTCAGAATCTTCTAAAAATTACGTTAAAAATGAAATATTAGCAAAAAGAAATATTGTTGGAATTACTCCAGAAGTTGTAGATCCAGATTACATGTATTTGAAAATTAATAGTACAGTTAAATATGATTCCGGTAAAACTACAAATAGTGCTTCAGTACTTAAATCAACAGTAATCAATTCAATTACAGATTTTGGAGATACCAATTTAAAAACCTTTGACAAATCATTTAGATATTCAAAGTTAATTCAAATAATTGATGAAGCAGAACTTTCTATTAAAAGTAATCAAACTTCTCTTCAACTAAAAAGACTTCTTTATCCACTATTAGGAGCAAGCGGATCTTATGTTCTGCCATTTTCTAATCAAGTCTATCACCCCTCAAATACTTTTTGGGGTGCAGTAACTAGTGGAAAATTTGGATATTATGATTCTGCAAATACACTATGGGATGAATGTAGAGTACAGGATAATAATGGAAAACTTGAAGTTTATAGAACTTCAGGAGAAGATCGAATCATTGTTAATAATAATGTGGGAACAATGACTTACCTCACCGGAAAAATGGAATTTAAAGATTATAAACCAATCTCTATAGGTTCAACAAGTACTGGAAATACTACATCAGTAGAGTTTTTTGTTACACCATCTTCATCAGATGTTAATCCCCTCAGAGAACAAATTATTTTAATCGATTCAAATGATGTTACTATTACTATGTTGGATGATGCTGGAACAGGTACGTATGTGGAAGGCACTATAGCAACTACTGATGGTACAACCCTCGCAACCGGATATTAAACGTGGCTGTAGTTAAAGATAAAAAAGATGTATCTGTTTTATTAGAAACTCAGTTACCAGAGTTTATAAACAAGGAACATCCGAAGTTCAAAAAATTCATAGAAAAATACTATGAATTTATGGAATCCCACCAACTTTATTTTGGCACCTCATTTACATTCAATGAAGACAAGATATTAGCTGAAACTAACCCAGATGGCATAATTTATTTACTATTTGAAGATGGTCTTCACCTTCAATTAGAGTCTGACCGTGATACGGCCGGTAATGCAAATCTCATGTTCTCGCTTGGAGAAACCCTTACAGGTAATACAAGTGGAGCAACCGCAGTCGTTTCTGGTACAAAAGGTAATACTATTACTTTTGTAAAATCTTCTAGCGTAGCAGGATTTACATACGGAGAAAAACTTACAGGTAGTGTCACCGGTTCATACGGTACTTTAGCAAATGGTATTGTTGATGGAATATTCCCCACAGGATCAATAGAATCTTTTCGTAGTAAAGCACCCGCCGCCGCAATAAGAGAATTATCTGAATCACAAGATATTGATACTACGTGTGAAGGTCTTATTGATGATGCATGGAAAAAAGAATTTTATACAAACCTCCCAAAGACAGCAGTTACAGATAGACGACAACTTCTTAAAAGAATGAAGCAGGTCTATCGAGCAAAAGGAAATGAGGCCTCTTTTACTTGGTTATTTCAATCATTGTTTAATAAAGAAGATATAGAATTTTATTATCCTAAAACAGATTTATTGAGAATGTCTGATGGAAGATGGGCACTTGATAAATCAATTAAAATTCTAACATCTGGCGCAAATAATATTACTTTATTTACTGGTAGAAGAATCACGGGCCAACTTTCCAAATGTACCGCTATGGTGGAAAGTCAACAAACTTCTTTTGCGGGAGCTCTTCAAGTTACTGAATTAAGATTATCAGATGTTGTGCAGGGTATTACTGATGGAATATTGTTTTACTTCAAGCCCGGTGAAGTGATTATATCGGAAACTGATATATACGGAAAATCTGCAGATGCAATCACAACAGGAATTTTACAAACTGTTCAGGTAGATGTTGGTGGAACCAATTATGTAGTCGGTGATGAAATTCATGTTAATGGTGGTGGTGGTCAAGGTGCACGTGCGAGAGTTGCAGTTATTTTAGATTCTGTTATTGAAGGTATTACTGTTATAGATTCAGGTGATGGATATGCCGTGGGTGATACAGTTGAATTTATTAATGATGGGACTGGTGGAAGCGGAGCTACAGCACAAGTTAATACAATTATTCCTACAGGCACAGTCTTAAAAAATTCAGATTTTGTATCCGCTTCTATGGCAAACCAAATAGCCGCGGCAGATTATGCAGGAACATTCCTGGGGCATAATGCTAATACAGCTTTGTTTGGTAATTCTTCTCTAACATTTTCTGCGGGAATTAAATCAACTACTGCAAAACTTTATGATAATCAAGGAAATTATAATGCCACCTTACATATTCTTCCCGGAGATAGAATTGCGAAACAAGTAAGTGTAGACACATCCGGTGTAACCCTCACACAATCTGTAAAGACTGTTACTCTTTCATCGGGACTTACTGAAGAAGAAAAATTAGATGTTGTTGGTGGTAAACTTACTTATGCAAATGCGAATACTAATATTGTTACAGGCTTTTCTAGTAATACTGTTTTAACTGTTAGGGACACTCACACAATTGGAGCAGGCCAAACATTCGAAGTTGAATATGCAAGTAATACTTATTGGGGCACAGTTATTAGTGCCAATACTACCACATTTTTATATTCTGTTGGTTCTTATTATCGAGATTCAGATATAGGTGCTTTGACTGTACAGAATTTTGTTAATGATGATAACATCATAGTATATAATAATAAATTTACTAAATTGGGGGCCGCGGCCGCGGGATCAGGAGTGGATGCACATCTTATGCATAATGGTGTTACCTTTCAAGTTGGTAATACTCCTGCCTCTGTAACAACCGATACATTTACAATAGTAGATGCTCATGGTGCATTAGCTGATGTAATTGCTGTTTGTTCTGGCGCTCTCAATATGACTTCTATGGAGGTCGGAGCACTTGACACTTTTCTTGTTACATCGGGTGGAGGAAAATATGAATCAGAACCTCCTGTTTCTGTTGCTAATAGGTATACTCCAATTTTAGGAAATGCATTAGATGTAATAGGTGCACCTAACACCTTACTTAATGTAAATTTACATTCATTTAATTCAGGAACAATTGCACAAGATGGTACTGTAGTCACCTTAACTAGTGAAGAATCATTTCCGGATGCAAATTCTGGAGTACTTATACTTACATACGCAAATGGGGCCACAGATAGTGTAACTGCAGTTACTAATTCTACTGTTATTACAGTAGCTACAGAGAAAGTTTTTGGAGTTGGTGTAGGAGATTTTCCTGATAAACAAACCTATTCGCTGTCATACATGGCTATAGCGAATAACATCACAAAGAATACTTTACTCTATAGTGATGATTATTCTGCAAGAGCTAGAGTTCTTGATTTTATAGATACGAAATCAAATCTTCCTGGTGATAATCCATACATTGCTTATGGTAATACAGTTCTTAGAGTAGATATGACTACTGCTCAAGATTTTGGTGGTATTTTAGAAAACATATTACTAGAAGAAAAGAATTTTCATAATAATCGTTATAGTACTGAAAAACTTGTATTAGAAGATATAATTGCCGGTCAAGGCCCCCATTCTGGTGTTGGATCTGTAGATGGTGGCGGTGGTGCGATTTTAACAGAAGATTGTGTTGAGTTCATTTTAACAGAAGCAGATGATTCACTTGTTGCAGAAGTAGATGGAACAAGATTTTATACAGAACAGACTACAGGCTCACGTGTTACCGCATATACTAATGCCGTTTCCACATATACCACAGGAACTATGGCCCAATCCGGGCTTGTAGTTACAGGAGTTGGTACTGTATTTCCAAATGATTTTGTTCGTGGAACTATTACCTATCACGATTCTACTACCTCTACAATAACTGGATATACTAATGCCACATCATTCACAGTAGAAGATTCAAAAACAGTAGGGGCAGGTAACACATATTCAATCAGTTATAATTCTGCTTTAACGTGGGGAACAAACCGTGTCATTACGCTATCAGCTGGTGGTGCAGGAAATAGAACGGTTACTGTAACGGAATCTGGACACCATTTAAGGTCAGGAGACAAGGTTAAGATTTCTGGATCTGGAACTGCTATCTTTAATGGTATATACCACATTGATGGTAAAGGTGCAAACAATGATACTTACTGTTATACTTTACCAGAAAATACAGCAGTAACTTCTCCTGCCGGTGAAATTAGAGCAATGCCGGTTGCGTCTGTATGGCTTGCAGCGACTAATGCAGTTTCAATGGATACCTCACCGAAAGGTAATAATGCCATAATTGAAGTTTCCGCTATTGCAATTGGTGCAATTCAGACAGCTGAAGTTTATGATTTTGGTGCAGGGTATTCTAGTACTCCTGATCTTTCAACTACTTCTGGTGATCAAAATGCTGAACTTACTGCGGGACTTGGAGCTTATGCAACATATCCTGGATATTACACCACCACAGATGGATTACTTAGTGGTGTACCGAAAGTTCAAGACAATAAATATTATCAAAATTTTTCTTATGTTCTAAAAACTGATTTTGATGTAAACGATTATCGTAATTCAGTAAAAAGATTGACTCACCCATCTGGTCTGGTAATGTTTGGTGAGTTGGCTATACGAGGTAAAGTATCAGTAGAAATGTTCGATCAGGGTGCGAGTGGAAATGTTGACAGTTTGGGAACTATTGAACAGGCCGGGTTAGATAATGAAGGAAGAAAATATCATAACATTACTCTATTCAATGCAAATACTCCGAGTATAAATGTACAACTTACATCGTATGGTAGTAATAATGAACTAGAAATTTATACTGCAGACCATCCGTGGCAAGCGATGGATGCAAGGTTGGAGACATTCGATGAAGTAAATCTTCAACTGGAAAATTATGTAGAAATTTCGTCTATAGCACGAACCAATTCTACAATGTATGTGGTTACAGGAACATTACATGGACTAGAAACTGGTGATACGGTTGAATTTTCTGGGGATGAATCCACACAACAATTCAATAGCAATTATACTGTTACATCAGCACCCACTACAAACACATATACTATTACTCCATCACCAGATCATGGTTCCTCTGTTTCACAATCCATGTATGACGGATATCTTTATGCAGCATTGGAAGATCAAGACACCGGAAACAACCTTCTTTTGGAAGATGGAAATGACTTGCTGCTGGAACCATCAAATTATCTGAAATCTAAAGTAATAGCATATGCAGATGTTTTTCGTCTGAATGCAACAAATTGGGATTCACCCTTTTCTGGTGGTGTTTTAAATGAAGATGGTACTGAAATTCTACTTGAACGTGGAGGAACTTATCTCTATCCATCAATTCAATTTCCTGAAGCTGAGTCAGGGGTTATATCCATTGATATGAGTTTTAATAGCGATGTACTTCTTGAAGACGACAATGGAACTTATGGATATGGTTATCTTTTAGATGAAACTTCTGCTGGATCAGGTAGTGGTCCTCAAAGATTTATTTCTCTTGAAGAAGATACACAAGGACCGAATCATCAATATGAGAGTATTCCAATTGTAGATACTCATGTTATTGAAACTTGGTATAATTCAACAAGGAAACATCTACTTGCAGAAGATGGCTTAGATCGTTTCATGTATGAAGACGAAAACCTATTAACATTAGACACTATAGAGATTTTAAAGGATAGCTCCTTTATCCAAAGACCCTCTCTTTTTATACATTATAATTGTATTATAGCAGAAGATGGTTCACCTTTAATTAATGAAAGTGGCCTTGGCTCTAGTCTAAGTAATTCTTATTTTACAGTAGAAGATGAATATGGTGTAAATAACAACAACGCACTTGATGTAATATTTAATCTTGTTGAGACTACACATTGGCATCTACGAATGGAAGACACATCTCATATATGGTATGAAGATGGTACAAGGATGTTGTCTGAAGAAGATTATGTAAAAACGCCAGTTTACGAAATAGAGACACACATTTATGATACAATGGGGTATCACTTAAGAATGGAAGATGATTCTCATCTTATTCATGAAGATACTACTTATGCTCTTGTAGAAAGAAGTCACCCAGCTGTTGTCAAGCCAGAAATAGAATATTATCTTTATGAGACTCTTGATTGGCATTTAATGATGGAAGATGATATTCTACATCTTGGTAATGAAGATGGAACACGTTTACTTACTGAACAGGAACAGGCCGCGAATAATGTTTATAGTGATAAAGAGATTATTTTGAAAGAATCTACCTATGGATATCGTGTAGTATTGGAAGATCCAGATCCCAATCCAATCATTAAAACTGTAACAGCTGTTTCTGGAAAATTTCATATAGATGGTGTACAAAACCCCGTACTTACTTTACAAGGAGGAGGAACGTATCGTTTTGATCATAGTGATTCATCAAATGCCGATCATCCATTTAGATTTTCTCTAACATCTGATGGCCATCATACAGGTGGAACTCACTTTATAGATGGGGTGACAATAGTAGAACCAACTGGCCCTGGATCTGCTGGAGCTTATGTTGAAATAAAGACGGCAGACATAACACAAACAATTTATTATCATTGTCATACTCATAGCAATATGGGCTCGGCAATACAATTAACTGAACATAGAGGAAAGCTGATATTTGAAGATTCAACAACAGGAGAATCTTTGTCAAGAATGATGATTGAGGAAGATAAAGTAAAATCTAGTGATCATATTGTCACATTAGATCTACTTGGAGAAGTATTAGCTTTTGAAGATGGTTCAGGATATTTCATTCATGAAGGTATCACACCTAATAGAACATTGGTAACACCACAAGTACCAGGTGTTAGGGGTGCAGAATCAAATTACATGTATCCTTCTAGAAAGACTGGTTCAATTTCTATTGTAGCAAATTCAGCAACAGTACAAGGATCATCAGTCACATCATTTACTACTGAGCTTGCTGTTGGAGATGTTATCCAAACAGCGGATGAAAATGTTCTTCAAGAAGCGAGTGAAGATACAGTAATATTTGAAACATTAGAAATTATAGCTCATGAAGAAGTAACAGTCGCCGGGGTTCAAAACCATGTTATTAATGGAATAGAAGCCTATATTATTAATACATTTAAGTGGTATATTGGTCATGAAGATAGTGCAGAAGAGGCACATGAATTTACCCCTAACGTAATAGGAAGCTATGTAGTAGATCAAAATGATGAACACTATAATATGATTGATGAAAGTTCTGATTATGGTAAACGTATTGAATTGGAAGATGATAGCGGACGGTTACTTATGGAAGTTAACGAATTTACTGAAGGAGACGCCATCCTTATAGAAAGTGGTGATAAGATGCTTTATACTGAAAAAGGAGAATTCCAAATAGCTTCAATTACTGATGATGATACCTTAACAGTAACAAGAACAATTTGGGAAGGTACTGATTATGTGCCTTTCTGGAAACACACAACGGATTACGAATCTACCGCCGTTGTTTCGTATAAATAATATTTTAAATCTTATAAATATAATAAGAAGTTAAACTATAATAAAATTGCAATTTTTGGAAGGAAAAACAAAATGCCTGCTATAGTAACCAACAAATTCAGAATTCATAACGCCAAACAGTTTGTAGAGGCTTTTGATGAAGTATCTACAACATCTGGCGCAGCTGTAACTGATGCAAGTGGTTTACTCAATACTAATATGTACTTATTTATTGGTAAAGTAACCGCGTGGGCGGATGATACAGCCCCACCTACACCTACCGATTCTGTTTCTAATACGGTCTACAATCACTGGAGAGATATGATTGCAGCCAAGAAAATCGGATCTACAGATGTAAGTCATGTAGCACCACGTTATAATTGGACTACATCATCAAACTATTATGCATACAGTCATGCGAATAATTCTCTGTTCGATCAACAATTTTACGTGATGACAGATGACTATAATGTATATAAATGTCTTGCTAATAACAATGCCGGTGGAACATCTTCAACTAAACCTACTGGAACAGGAACAGCCATTATCACAACTGCTGATAGCTATAAATGGAAGTTCATGTATCAAATCTCAGCCGCAAGAGCTCTTAAATTTGTAACGCCAAGTTATATACCTACACAACGTGTACGTAAAGCAAACAACACGATTGCAAATACTACTGATTCATCGTTTCAATATGATGTTGAAATTGCAGC
>Ga0209709_10001294_pt1 | contig 23219 bp, 23 predicted proteins | sample ArcticOcean_MG_C_2_FD_187435 | JGI IMG/M metagenome (GOLD analysis project Ga0209709, IMG submission 187435) | Marine microbial communities from western Arctic Ocean - ArcticOcean_MG_CB4_136 (SPAdes) (version 2) | ecosystem: Environmental > Aquatic > Marine > Oceanic | place: Arctic Ocean...
GTGCATTTTTTTTTTATTTTTTAGGAAATTTTCCCAGTCTTGGCTGTCTTTTTCTAAAACTTTTATAATTATTTTATCACTTAAATTTTTTTTTTTAACTGTGTCTATATTAGGAGTTTTTTTTTTTAGGAAATTTTCCCAGTCTTGCTTATCTTTGTCTGAAATTTTCTTAATCAATTATGTAATAGTATCAATTAATAGCCAATTAGGATTGGCAGATTTTATATCTTTTGAAAAAACCCATGTGTCATAAACTGTCTTAATTTTTTCACCATCTCCTGATATTATTTTTTTATCTTTATCTTTAATGCAGGTTATAATTTCACTAATAAAATCTACTGTGACTTCTAGGTTCTCTTCTATTTTTTTATGGGTTTTTACCACAGCGGACTTAATGCCTATAAAAGTTATTTCAGCAAAATGACTTTTTTTTTCTCTATCTAAAAGAGCTTCTTTAAATTGATCATGAATTTTTTTACTCAATAGTGGTTTGCTAGCTATTAACCTATTATCACTGTCACTAAAATCAGTAATGATTGTTTCATAAGCAATTCTTGCACCTTTCAAAAAATCTTTCTGTGCTTCTTCATCAAAATTTTCATTGATTGATTTTGTGGTCGCCTTTATTTTTTGAAATTCTTTTTCAAATTGTGTTGGTATTTTTCCTTCAAAACCAGTTTTTTTACCAAGTATTCCACGCAAACGAAGAACAATAAAACCAGCAATCATTGCTAGAAGAATAATATCGATATATTCAAAACTATAACTCATAAACTAATAATATTTACTATGTTGATTAATTACAACTAGCAATTTAGAATAAAGACAAATGAACACATTTTTATTTTTATTCATTGGTTTTCCTGTTCTTGAAATTTATCTATTTATTAAAATGGGCTCTCAAATTGGTGCCTTTAACACTATTTTGCTTATTTTTGTTACTGCTTTTTTTGGTGTTATCTACGCAAGATATGAGGGTTTTAATACCTTAAGGACTGGAATGTCTCAAATTGTTAAAAATGAACTTCCAGTTTATGAGATTGTCTCTGGTGCTGCTTTAGCTTTTGCCGCATTACTTTTAATTTTGCCGGGATTTGCAACAGATTTTGTAGGTTTGTTAATTATCTTTCCGCCAACAAGAAAATTGATTTTTAGAAAGGTGTCAACTAAAAAAAAAACAAATAATAAAAAACAAGATTTTATTAATGGTGAGTTTGAAGATATAGAGGATGAAAATGACAGAAAACTTTAAGATAATTAGTAGCTTTATAAAAGATATGTCAAGTGAAACCCCCGATGCTAAAACATTTATATTTGTAAGAGAACAAATTCCTAAATATCGATTAAATATTGATATCAACTCTAAGGCTGTAAGAGACGGAGTTATTGAGGTTAATACAGTTCTAAAATTTACTGATAAACCCGAAATTTTAAAAAAAGCTCATTTTGAAATAACCTATACGTCTATTGTTAAAGTTAATGAAAAAATTTCTGATAAAAAAGAGATGGAAAAAATTATTCTTTGTGATGTTCCAAACCAAATTTATCCAAATCTGGAAAGGATATTTTTGAACTTATTAACTGACTCTGGTTACCCCGGAATAAAGTTTCAAAAGAAGGTTGATTTTACAGAATTATATAAACAAAGATCTAATTAAAAAAATTTTTCTTTAAACTATTTTTTAAATACATTTTATGAAGCTTGAGCTCTTCTTCTGTGGGCTTTACAACTTTTTTGTAATATTGATTTGTGTCATTTAAGTTTATTATTGTTTTTTCATTGTCTTCATTTTTAAAATTTAATGTAGGCTCTTTTTGATCTAAAAGATTAATATAAACTTTAGCCAATAAATCACAGTCAATCAGGGCGGTATGTTGTGTTCGCTTAGAGTTGTCTACCCTATATCTTTTACACAAGGCATCAAGGCTTGTCGGTGAGCCAGGAAATTTATCTCTAGCTAAGGCAAGAGTATCTATGACATTTTCATTGTTTAATTTTTTCTTACCCATCAATGCCAATTCGTTATTTAGATGAGATAAGTCAAACTCAGAATTGTGAATTACTAATGTTTTATTTTCTATAAAATTTAAAAACTCATCCACCACTTCTGAAAATTTTTTTTGTGTAGATAAAAATTCGTCTGTATAACCATGAATCTCAAGTGCTTTTTCAGAAACTTTTCTTTCTGGATTAAGATAGCAATGGAACTTATTTTGCGTAGGAATCAAATCATTTAGCTCAATGCACCCAATTTCTACAATTCTATGACCCTCACTAATTGATAAGCCTGTTGTTTCTGTATCTAATATAATTTCTTTCATCTTAAAATATTTTTTTAATAATTTTTTTTACACTTCTTTTAGCAGATTTATTAATAAAGTTATTTTTAATAATGAAATGAGATTTTTTTTTTTTATAACTTAATGATAACTGTTCTTTTTTAAATCTATTTAATAAATCTAAATTAAAATTATTTCTTTTTTTAAGTCTTTTTGTGACTTCTGCTTTTTTTGATTGAATAAAAATTATAATATCTCCCTTTTGATTTAGTTTATTTTCTAATAAAAGAGGTATGTCTAAAATAATAGCCTCTTCTTTTTTACTATTTTTTAAAAAAATGTTCAGTTTTTTTCTAATTTCAGGATGAACAATCTTTGTAATTTTTTTTAAGTTTTTTTCACTATCAACTATCGCTTTTATAATCTCTTCTTTTTTTATTGGAAGTAATGAAAAATACTTTGGTAATTTTTTTTTTAAATCTTTAAAACATTGTTTGTTTTTCTTATAAATTTTAGCAACCTCTGAGTCTGCATTAAAAATTGGGTAATTAAAAAGCTTTGCTATATGGCTTTTTCCAGATCCTATGTCTCCCACAATAGCTATTCTAATCATGTTTCTAGCAGGTTAACTGTTTCGTCATCTACTAAAGGAAGAATATTATGCCAGGTAAAAAAAGCTTTTTGAGCTTGGTAAATAAACATCATTTTACCATTTTCAATTTGTGCACCAAATTCTTTTGCTCTTCTTAAAAAGTTTGTTTCTTTGGGGTTATAAATTACATCATAAAAAAATTTATTCTGACTGATGTTCTTGTAATCAATGTTTATTTCATCTTTTTCATTTAAACCAACGCTTGTTGCATTTATGATTATGTCAAAGTCCGTAACCTTCCCCCATTCTATTATTTCTATTTCTGGGAAAAGTTTTTTTATTTCTAAAGCTTTTAATTCCGTACGGTTACTCAAATAAATTTGGGCTATTTGCATTTTTTTTAAAGCAATAATAATTGAAGGAACAACTCCACCAGCACCAAGTATGAATGCTCTTTTGTTTTTAATAACTCGACTTGTTGTTTCTAAACCAGTTTTAAATCCCTCAATATCTGTATTATCTCCAATAATTTTGTCTTCATCTTTATAGATGGTATTTACCGATTGAGAGATCTTTGCTTCATCACTTAATGTATCTAAAAATGGAATAACTGTTTTTTTAAATGGAACAGTTACATTTAACCCATGAATTTTCCCCTCTTTAATATCTAAAATTAATTGTCTTATTTCATCTTGTTTCAAAAGTTTTTTATCGTACGATGCTTTTAAATTATTTTTTTTTATCCAATAGTTGTGTAGCTTTGGGGACAAAGAATGTTCTATTGGATTTCCTATAACTAAAAATTTTTTATTCATTCTAATCTATTTAGGTATTCTTTTATTTGTTTAACTGGAAGACCCATAATAGTGTCTTTATCTCCTTCAATTTTAGAAAATAAATTTCTTCCCTCTCCTTCAATTTGGTAAACATTATAAGCATAAAGCGTTTCATCTGAGATTTTTTTTAAGTATTCTCCAAGCTCTAAAGGGCTCATGTTTTTCATGGTTAATGACGCTTTATCTGTGTAATTCCATATCATCGATCCACCCCTTGAAATACAAACAGAACTAACTAGTTGGTGGGTTTTCCCATTTAATTTTTGAAGTATTTTAAGGGCTTCAATTCTATCGTTTGGTTTAGATATTATCTCGCCCTCTAGGTCTATCACGCTATCTGCGCCCATAACTAAATGGCTAATGAATTTTTGGCTAATTTTATTTGCTTTTAATTCTGCTAAATTTTTTGATATAATTGTCGGTGTTGCTTTTTCTTTTAATAAACCTTCTTTAACGCTGCCCTCATCTATATTAGATGGCTCAACCCTACACATAATTTTATTATTTTCTAAAATTTTTTTTCTTACCTTGCTTTTTGAAGCAAGTATTATTTCATTAACCATTATTTTTATATATTTCGTGTATTTTAATTATTGATGCTGCCGTTTCTTCAACTGATTTTCGAGTGACGTCAATTGTTGGCCATTTATATTTAGTAAATATTTTCTTAGCTTCGATAATCTCTTTTTCAATTTTTTTTATATTTGTATAACTAGTATTTTCTGTTTCTTTAAGTGTGTTCATTCTATTTTTTCTTATATCAACAAGTCTCTTTGGTTCTGATGTTAAACCCACAACGCAAGATAACTTTGGATTTTTTTTTAATTTTTCGGGTATTGATTGATTGTTTACTAGGGGAATATTTAAAGTTTTAAAACCCTTGTTTGCTAAATAAATTGATGTTGGTGTTTTACTTGTTCTGCTTACTCCCAGCAAAATTAAATCTGCTTTATTAATATCTTCAACTAGATTTCCGTCATCATGGGCCATTGTAAATTGAATAGCTTCAATTCTTTCATAATACTCTTCATTTAATGCGTGCTGCCCACTTGGAACATGTGACGCCTTTTGGTGGAGGAGCTTAGAAAAGTTTGTTATTAAATTTCCTAAAACACTAAAACATGGAATTTTTTTTTCATTTCCCTTATTTGCTAAAAATTTTGCAAGTGAAGTATCAACAATTGTGTATAAAATTATTGAATTATCTTTTACTTTAGCTTCTTCCATTATTTTAAGAACTTGATTTTCTGTTCGTGTAAAGAAATAAGATTTAACATCATATTTAATGTTTTTAAATTGAGCCTTAATTGCTAAAAAAACTCTATCCAAAGTCTCCCCTGTGGAGTCAGAAATTAGATATATTTGATATGTATTACTCATGTATTAAAAGTTGATAATTAAGTATTATTTTTATCATTTTTTAAAATAATGATGTTTTTTATTTTTCACTGTAAAACCCCGTTTTTATTAACATTAATAAACATGTGAAGTATTAATATACATTTTATCTAATAAAATTAAATAAAGGCCTAGTTTGTAAAATATAATTCACTTCTATAAATTATTAATTATTAATAAATCGTGTATAAAATGTGTAAAACAATTAATTACCAATATTCACATACTATATAACTAATACTATATTTAAATATTTACTTATTATTATGACACCCATGCAAGAAACCATAATAAACAAAAAGACGACTAATTCTCCAATATGGTTAATGAGACAGGCAGGTAGGTATCTTCCAGAGTTTAAGGAAATTAGAAAATTAAATCCAGATTTTATTAGTTTATGTTTAAATGAAAATTTATCATCAAAGATTACTCTACAACCTTTAAAAAGATTTGAATTAGATGCTGCAATAATTTTTTCAGATATTTTAATGTTACCATACGGGTTAAATCAGAAAGTAGAATTTAAAAAAGATTTTGGCCCACAACTTGGCCCATTAAATTTAAACGATATATCTAAAATTGATGAAATTGACTTTGTAGAAAAATTATATCCAGTTTATAAATCAATTAAAAAAGTTAGTGAAAATAATTTAATTAAAAATAAGAATGTTATAGGATTTGTTGGGGCACCCTGGACGTTATTGGTTTATATGATTAATAAACACTCACCAAAAAAAGAATTAATAAAAGATTTTTTTAAGGATGAGTTTTTAATAAACAGGATTTTAATAATTCTAGAAAAATTTTTAAAATTACATATCGACCAACAAATAAAAAATGGTGCAACTGTTATCCAAATTTTTGATAGTTGGGCTGGTTTATTAGAAGAAAAAGATTTACCAAACTACGTTTATATTCCAACTCTAAATTTAGTTGATTATGTAAAATCATTAAACATACCAGTAATCTGCTTTCCAAGAGGAGTGAAAAATTATAAAAATTATTGTGATATTGTTAAACCTGATGCTGTCAATATCGATTATGATGTAAACCCAACATCTATATGTAAAGAAATTAATATACCCGTTCAAGGAGGACTTAATCCAAAGATATTATTAACCGATAAAGAAAATTTGAAAAAAGAGGCAAAAAGATATCTAGATATATTCAAAGATCATCCATATATCTTTAATTTAGGACATGGTGTATTGCCCGAAACGGATCCTAACATGGTGGATTATTTAGTAAAGATGGTAAAAGATTATTAAATGAAAAAAGCAATTATTTTATTTAATCTTGGGGGTCCTGATAAATTAGAAAATGTTGAACCCTTTTTATTCAATTTATTTAATGACCCAGCGATTCTAAATCTACCAACTCTTTTAAGATATCCATTGGCAAAGCTAATCTCTAATAGAAGAGCACCTGTTGCTAAAAAAATTTATGCAGAACTCGGTGGCTCATCACCCATATTAAAACTAACCAAAGAACAGTCTGACGCTCTAGAAACAAAACTAAATCAAACGCAAGAGGAAGATGAATACAAGTGCTTCATCATAATGAGGTGCTGGAATCCAAGAGCTAAAGATGTGATTAAAGATGTTCGGTTATACGGCCCAGACGAAGTTGTCTTAATGCCCCTGTATCCTCAATACTCTGCCGCAACATCGGGGTCTTCAATTAAAGAATGGAAAGATGTTTGTAAAAAAAATAACTATCATGTTAAAACAAGCACTATATGCTGTTACCCGACAGACCAGAATTTTATTAACGCTCATACAAAAGAGATAGCAAAAAAAATTAAAGGCCTTAAAAACTTTAAATTAATATTTTCTGCACACGGTCTACCAGAAAAAAACATTAAAAAAGGAGACCCTTATCAATGGCAAGTGGAACAATCAGTAAAAAAGATAGTTAAGAGCTTAAATGATGAGAGTCTTGATTGGATATTGAGCTATCAAAGTCGAGTTGGTCCACTAAAATGGATAGGACCATCAACAGAAACTATAATTATTGAAAACTCCAAGATTGGTAAGCACATCGTTTTGGTCCCTATCGCGTTTGTTTCTGAACACTCAGAAACTCTCGTTGAGCTTGATATAGAGTATAAAGAAATAGCAGATGCTAATGGATGTAAAAATTATACAAGAATTCCAGCGCTTGGTATTAATGAGGATTTTATTAAAGCATTGTCAGAATTAATAATTAAAAAAAATGAATATAAAATTAATGAAAATCTTTACCCACCAAAGATGCAGTGTCCATCTAATTTTAAAAAATGTCCCTGTTTAAATTATGAATAGTTATTTATTATTTAAGAGCCTACATTTAATAGCATTAATTTCCTGGATGGCAGGACTTTTATATCTACCTAGAATTTTCGTTTACCATGCCGAAAATTTAAAAGATAAAAATACTTCTTCAATATTTAAAACGATGGAAAGAAAATTATATTTTTACATCATGACTCCAGCAATGATTTTAACTTGGGTATTTGGATTAATTTTAATTTCTTCTTTAGGCCTTGAAGTTCTTTCTGCAACTTGGATTAAACTAAAATTGTTGTTAGTGATTTTATTGACCTTATATCATTTCTATTTATCAAAACTTCTTAGTGATTTTATTTTGGATCAAAATACTAAATCTTCTAAGTTTTTTAGAATAATTAACGAAGTACCAACAATATTGCTTATTTTGATTGTTTTTATTGTTGTTTTTAAGCCCATCTAAGCTTGTAATAATTTAAAGAGTATATATATTTATCTCATCTTACAGAAATTTTAACAACCCCCCCCACTCATGAATATACAAGAGCTTATAAATTAAAATCGTCTGAACAATTAATTACTCAAGCAGAAGAGCTTGGAATTGAAAATGCTAGCACACTTAGAAAACAAGAAATTTTATTTGCTATATTAAAAAAAGTTGCAGAAAAAGAAGAGATAACTGGAGCGGGAGTTTTACAATTACTACAAGATGGATTTGGTTTTTTAAGAGCAATGGAATCCAATTACTTAGCTGGGCCAGATGATATTTATGTTAGCCCAAGTCAGATAAGAAAATTTGGTTTGAGAACAGGAGACACGGTTGAAGGCCCTGTAAGAGCACCGAAAGAAGGAGAAAGATATTTTGCATTATTACAAGTAGAAAAAATAAACTTTGAAGAACCAGAAAAAGCTCGTCACAAAATTGCGTTTGATAATTTAACTCCACTCTACCCAGACAAACAAATGGTGATGGAAGTTGAGACGACTAAGATTGAAAAAAAACCAGATTTAACTCCAAGATTAATTGACCTTGTAAGCCCAATTGGAAAAGGTCAAAGATCAATAATTATTTCACCTCCTAAAGCTGGGAAGACAATGATTTTACAAAGCATTGCAAACTCAATTGCCAAAAATTATCCAGAAAGCTATTTGATGGTTTTGTTGATTGATGAAAGACCTGAAGAAGTAACGGATATGAAAAGAACGGTTAAAGGAGAGGTTATCAGTTCTACATTTGATGAGCCCGCTTCAAGACACGTTGCTGTTGCTGAAATGGTAATCGAAAAAGCAAAAAGATTAACAGAACACAAAAAAGATGTAGTAATTTTATTAGACTCAATAACAAGATTAGGAAGAGCTTATAATGCCGTGATACCAAGTTCTGGAAAAGTTTTAACAGGTGGTGTTGATGCAAATGCACTACAAAGACCAAAAAGATTTTTTGGTGCCGCAAGAAATATTGAAGAAGGTGGATCTTTAACAATTATCTCAACTGCTCTAATTGATACAGGATCGAGAATGGACGAAGTAATTTTTGAAGAATTTAAAGGTACGGGAAATAGTGAAACAGTTCTTGATAGAAAAATTGCAGAGAAAAGAATTTATCCAGCAATTGATATAACCAAATCTGGAACAAGAAGAGAAGAGTTACTTTTTGATAAAGATGACCTTTCAAAAATGAATGTCCTAAGAAGAATTATTGGCCCCATGGGAACTATGGATGCAATTGAATTTATTAATTCAAAACTTAAAGAAACAAAAAGTAATGCAGATTTCTTTAGCTCAATGAACAAACCAGCTTAAATCAAATAACCTAATTTTTTCATAGTTGAACCAAATCTTTTTTCAATTTTATTAATTATTCTTTCTTCTAAAAGGTTTTCCCATTTATTTTCTGGCCCAAGGTGGAAAAATTTTTTTCTCTCATTTGTATTTTCATCTAATATACTTTCTACAAAACCTTGATCATTTTCCTGTTTTTTTAGGTTAGAAAAACTAGTGTTTTTAATAATAGTATTAATTATTTCATCATTTTCTTTAATATCAAAAAATTTATTTAAATATTTAGTAATTTTTTTTATTTCATTTTTGGTATTATTTAAGAGGTCCTCATAACGTATGAGTAAAAAGTTTTTTGGAAACCTATTCCAAGAGTCAAAATGTTTATCCCAGGATGCTAAAGCTTGGGGAACTGCATCCTCATCATCATCTCCGAGCCACGTATGTGTGCTATCCATCATTTTAAAAGCTGCATCATAATCTTTCAAAGAGAAGTGGTATTTTAAAGAGGTTATAATATTTCTAGGATCTCTAACTATGTACATAACTCCCAAAGTATTATTTAAGTCTGTGAAGCTATAACTTTTTTTATCATCTTCATTATACCTTTTACATGCAAAATTATGTGTCTTAAAAAATTTAATTTTATTATCTAGATTAATTATATCTTGAGATGTTATCCAATTTTTGATCACCTCTTCTTGGTCTTTAAATTCAGAAAGGGTAAGTTTCTCAGAAATATTCTTAAAGTGTTTTTTCTGTGGATAGGATGTAATCACATCAAGATTTTCAAAGACCTTGTTTTCTTTTCTATCTTTAGAAAATAATAATTGATTTAATATTGTCCTTAACCAAGTATTTCCACTTTTGGGATATGAGGCTAACCAGATAATCATAAATAATTTATAGTAAATTAATACTAAACCTAAGAACTAAATATGATAATTTTTGATTTATCTTTAGTTCACAGAATAAATATAACATAAGATTATTTTTTTTATCTAATAATAAAAGAGTCTCAATTTAATATTAATTAATTCTATATTTAAAGTTTTACACAAGTGTAAAATTCAAGATATAATATCAGAATGACAATTTATGCTCTATCAACTGGCCCGGGAATTTCTGGAATAGCTATTATTAGGGTTTCAGGCGAAGATACTAAAAAAGTAATAGAGTTACTGACCAAAACAGAGATTCCAGAGCCAAGAGTTGCCACATTAAAAAAAATCAATAAAATCAACACTTCTGAACTTATTGATGAAGGTATAATAATATGGTTTCCTGGTCCTGACAGCTACACAGGTGAAGATATGGCTGAATTCCACATACATGGAAGTAAAGCAGTAATCGATGCCTTACATAGCTCTATTTCAGAAGTTAAGAATTGTCGTTTAGCTGAGCCTGGTGAGTTTACAAAGCTAGCATTTCAAAATGGGAAAATAAATTTACTTAAAGCAGAAAGTATCGCCGATCTAATTTCAGCAGAAACTGAAATTCAAAGACAGCAAGCAATAAAAATAATGAACGGAAAGTCTGCTAATAAATTTAATAGCTTAAGAGAAAAACTTTTAAAAATTTTGTCACACGTTGAAGCAAAGATAGATTTTCCAGACGAGGATCTACCAGAAGATATTTTAAAAAATATTAAAAAAAAATCTAATGAAGTCCTTTTAGATATAAAAAAGATTCTAGATGATCAAAAAGTTGGAGAGAGAATCCGAGAAGGTTTTAAAATCGCAATCATAGGCCCAACGAATGCTGGAAAGTCAAGTTTGTTAAATCATCTTTCAAATCGTGATGTTGCAATTGTTTCTGAAATAGCTGGAACGACAAGGGATGTAATTGAAACACATCTAAACATTGATGGTTACCCAGTTGTAGTTTCTGATACAGCAGGAATTAGAGAGTCTAAAAATGAAATAGAAAAAAAAGGAATAAAGTTAGCACTTAAAAAAGCTGAAAATGCCGACCTAAAACTTATCGTTATAGATGCAAAAAGCCTTGATTTTAAAGGGATTTTAAAAGAACTGATGGATGAAAGTGCAATTCTAGTAATTAATAAATCGGATCTTATGAATGAAGATTTAAATTCAGAATTAAAAGTTTTTGAACACATTTTAATTTCAGTGAAAAATAATTTCAACATAGAAAATTTAATTTCAAAAATTAAAAATAAATTAAAAAATAAATTTATTACAAGTGAAGATACTTTAATTACACGTGAAAGACATAGGCAGCATCTCGAACAAAGTTTAAATTATTTGAAAAATTTTGAAGAAAAAAATGATGCAGAAGATTTTGATAAAGCAGCAGAAGATCTTCGTTTGGCAACTCGCCATTTAGGAATGATAGTTGGAAAAGTTGATGTTGAGGAGATATTAGGTAGTATTTTCAATGATTTTTGTATTGGCAAATAATCTCAGTTTTAAGGGGTTTTTTGGCTTATTTTTAGCAATATCTATGGTATATATGGCTTATTAAGCAATTTTATATAAAATTAAGCTCATATTGAATAAAAATATATTTATCAAAAAAAATACTGTCTGCTTGTAAATATTCATATCAGTTATAAATTTAAGTTATGAAAAATGATTTATCATTTGAGGTAGTTGTTATTGGTGGAGGTCACGCAGGTTGTGAAGCTGCAGCAGCTTCTGCACGTCTTGGAGTTAGTACTGCTTTGTTCACCCACAAAATTGAAACTATAGGTGAGATGTCTTGTAACCCCGCAATAGGAGGTCTTGGTAAAGGTCACTTAGTTAGAGAAATAGATGCTCTAGATGGTGTAATGGCAGAGGTGGCAGATAAGTCAGGTATACAATTTAGACTATTAAATAGAAGTAGAGGTCCTGCTGTTCAAGGTCCTAGAACTCAATCAGATAGATCATTGTATCGTAAACATATGCAAGAAAAACTTTTAAACTATTGTAATTTAAGCGTTTTTTCTGATCCAGTAATAAAATTTATTTTTGATAAAAACACTATAAGTGGTTTTGAAACAAAGTCAGGTAAAAAAATATTATGCTGCAAATTAATTCTAACAACCGGCACATTTTTAAATGGTCTAATTCATATTGGTGATAAGAGAACACCGGCAGGCAGGTTTGATGAGAAGCCCTCAACTGGTTTAAGTGAACAACTTGAAAAATATAATTTTAAGGTTGGAAGGCTTAAGACAGGAACGCCACCAAGGTTGGATGCAAGAACAATTAAGTATGACAATTTAGAAGAACAATTTGCAGATGACGATCCTTATTTTTTTTCTTTCCTAACTAAAAAAACTTTCAACAAACAAGTTTCATGTCGAATGACCTATACGAATGAAAAAGTTCATAAAATAATACAAAAAAATTTAAATAGAAGCGCTATGTACTCTGGAAATATTCAGGGGGTTGGACCAAGGTATTGTCCATCGATAGAGGATAAGATAGTAAAGTTTGCGGACAAAGATCGACATCAAATATATTTAGAGCCAGAAGGGTTAAATGACCATACTATATACCCAAATGGCATATCAACTTCACTGCCAGAGGAAGTACAGCAAGAAATTTGTAATAATATCAATGGTTTAGAAAATGTTAAGATAATCAGGCCAGGTTATGCTATAGAATATGACTATATAGACCCCAGGGAGCTATTTTTAACCCTTGAAACCAAAAAAATACATAATTTATATCTTGCAGGACAAATAAACGGGACTACGGGTTATGAAGAAGCTGCAGCACAAGGATTAATTGCAGGGATTAATGCCGCTTTATCTTTTAAGAGAGAAGAGCCCTTTATTTTAGATAGATCTGATGCTTACATTGGAGTTATGATAGATGATTTAGTAACCAAAGGTGTTGCCGAACCTTACAGAATGTTTACTTCAAGGGCCGAATATAGATTAAGTCTAAGGGCAGATAATGCGGATCAAAGACTAACAAATAAGGGTATTAAGATCGGATTAATTTCAGGAGAAAGAAAGAACATATTTAAAGATAAAGAATCTAAATTAAAAATTATAACAAAAAAAATGTCTGAATCATCAATATCTCCAACAAAAATTAAAGAATTTAATATAAAAATTGCTAAAGATGGTATTTTAAGGAAATCAAATGAAATATTAACTCAAAAAGGAGTTGATATGAGGAAAATTAGAGAGATTTGGCCCGATATACCTTTTTTTGATAATGAAATTGATGAACAAATAGAAATAAATGCTCATTACAGAGGTTATCTTAAAAAACAGAAGGCAGACATATTAGCTTTTAAAAGAGATGAAAATTTAATTATTCCAGAAGGGGTTAATTATAAAGATCTTTCTGGTCTTTCAAACGAGGTAAAAGCTAAATTCCAACAAATAAAACCAAAAACCATGGGGCAAGCACTTAGAATAGATGGTATAACACCGGCTGCTGTTTATATTTTGTTGTCACATGTAAAAAGAAAGTCTATTAAGCTTATAGCTTAATGGAAGAAATTTTAAAAAAATACCCACTACTAAAAGATCAAAATGTTCCACGTGAAACATTTCTAGAGTTTGAGAGCTTTATTAATATGCTTCAGATAAGAAATGAAGAAATAAATCTTATAAGTAAAGAAACAGCTAAAAATAATGTTATTAGAGAGCGTCACATAGTAGATTCAGCGCAAATAATTGAATTTGTTGATTTAAAAAGCACTATAATAACAGATATAGGCTCAGGTGGAGGAATGCCTGGAATAATAATATCAATTATGATCAAAAACTTGAAAAAATCAATAAAGATGAATTTATATGAAAAAAGTCATCATAAGAGTTTTTTTCTTAGAAAAGTGTCTAGAGACTTAAAACTAAATACAGAAGTTATACAGGAAAATATATTTGAGACACAAAATCTAGTGTCAGGTACTATAATGGCAAGAGCATTTAAGCCTTTGCCAATAGTTTTAGAATTAGTTTATAAAAATTTTAGTAGGTATAAAAATTTAATTTTGTTCATGGGGAAAAATGGAGAAAAGATTTTAGAAGAAACCTTAAAAGATTGGGATTTTGATTTTGAAAAGAAAAAAAGTATTACAAGCGAAGATTCATTTTTATTAAATATAAAAAATATAAAAAGAAAATTAAAAAATTAGATGCAAATTATTTCTGTAATAAATCAAAAGGGCGGGGTAGGAAAAACAACAACAGTCATCAACCTTGCAGCTGGTTTAGCTCAACAAGAAAAAAAAGTTTTAGTAATTGATCTAGACCCACAAGGAAATGCTACCACAGGACTTGGTTTATCTAACTTGGAAAATTCTAGTGAAACAATATATGGTGTTCTGAACGGAACAAGGTCGATTTCAGAGGTGATTAAAAAAACAGGATTTCAAAATTTAGACATTGTATCCTCTAATGTGGATTTGTCTGGACTGGAAGTGGAAATTGCGAATGATAATGACAGAGCTTTCATATTAAAGGTTAAATTAGCCGCTTATTTTAATAATTCTAGAGGATACTATGATTATATACTTATAGACTGTCCACCATCACTAAGTTTACTTACGGTCATGGCTTTGGTGTCATCTGACTCACTTGTTGTGCCATTACAGACAGAATTTTTTGCTTTAGAGGGTTTAACACAGCTAATGAAGACTATAGAGAGGATAAAAGTGAATTTAAACCCTGAATTAGAGATCAGGGGAATTCTTTTGACTATGTACGACAAGAGGAACAAGCTTTCAGCACAAGTTGAAAAGGAAGCAAGAGACTATTTTAAGGAAAAAGTTTATTTTACCATCATACCAAGAAATGTCAGACTGTCTGAAGCCCCTTCACACGGTATGCCAGTTTTAATCTATGACAAATCCTGCCCTGGCAGTAAATCATATTTTAGTTTTACAGATGAATTTATTAATCAAGAAAAGAAAATAGGGAGTGTAGCATAATGGATACAAACAAAATAAAAAAAGGTTTAGGTAGAGGTTTATCATCTTTAATAGGTGAAACAAAAGCTACAATAAATATTAATAAAGTTTCCATAAGCGATCTGCTTAGTAATAAATTCCAACCAAGAAAAATATTTGACGAAGATAGTTTACAAGATTTAACAAATTCAATAAAAGAGAGAGGCATTATTCAACCAATTATTGTTAGAAAATCTAATGATGATAATTCAAAATACGAAATAATTGCTGGAGAGAGACGGTGGTTAGCTGCACAAAAAGCGGGGCTACATGAGGTTCCGGTCGTTATTACAAATGTAAATGACTTAAAATCTTTAGAATTTGCTATTGTTGAAAATGTTCAAAGAAATGACCTAAATGCAATTGAAGAAGCGAGTGGATATAAACGCCTTATTGAAGAATTTTCATATGATCAAGAAAAAGTGGCTCAGTTTATTGGAAAGAGCCGAAGTCATATAGCTAATTTTTTAAGATTATTAAGCCTACCTGAATCAGTATTAAAATTAATAGAAACAAAAAAACTAACCCCAGGGCATGCAAAAATTTTAGTTGGATTAAATAATGCAGATTTTGTAGCAAATAAAATAGTTGAAAAAAATCTCTCAGTTAGACAAGCAGAAAACTTTGTAAAAATTTTTAAGGTAAAAAAACAGTCACTTAAAAAAACAAGAAATATAGACTTACAAGCATTGGAATCTTCAATTATAGAAAAAATTGGATTAAATGTTTTAATTAAAAACAAAAAAAATAATACGGGAACCTTGGTATTAGAATACAAGGACTTAGATCAACTGAATAAAATAATCGAAATTATAAAATCTAATTATTAGTTTTTTTAGAATTATTAATTAAGAAATCTGATAATATATTTTTTCCCATAGAAGAATTTTTTTTAATTAAAAGTTCAATTTCGTTACTTTCATAAATTAAGCTTTTTAATCTATCTTGCTTCCAAGACCTTATTTGTTGGATTACCAATGGTTTGTCTTTCCAGAAAATTGGTGGTTTAAATGAAGAAACTGCCTGGTCTATATTATTTTTTTTATCAACCAATTCATAAATCTTTACTAATCTTTTAAGTTTACCTAATAAAGTTCTTATAATTACTATATTATCTTCATCTGAGTAGTTATTTTCATTCAAGATAGTTACAGTTTTCCTAGCGTTTTTAGCAAGCGAATGGTCAATAAGTTCTGAGGCACTATAGTTGTCCGCTAGGTTTGTTAGTTTAATAATCTCTTGAAGATTTATATTTTTTTTATTTAATGAAAAATTTTCAATTTTTTCTAACTCATTGTTTAAATTTTTTCTATCACCCCTGCTTCTTTCTATTAAAATATTTATTAATTGTTGCGATACTGGAATTTTTTTATTTCTAAAAAACTGACTAATTATAGAATTTAATGTTTGATTGTTATCTTCATAAAATGGAATACATATAATTTTTTTTCCTTTTTCAAAAAATTTTCTTAATATAGATTTTTTTTCAAGATTATTTGAATTTAAAATAAATAGAGTATCCCGTGGGTTTTTTTCTATTAGCTCCTCTATAATTTCCTTAACTTTATCGGTAGCTCTATTTATGATTACTAGTTTTTCATTGTCAAAGAATGATTTTGTAAGTACGTTATCAAAAAAATCTCTTTTATTATCTAGAATTTCTTTTTCTTCATATCTAAAAATATTATCCCTATAATTTTTTTCAAAATTTTTTTTAGTTATCTCTTCTTTTAAGCCCTCATTATCTCCATAAAATAAAAAGTAATTATTATTTTTTAAATCTATTTTAGATATTTCGTAATGCTTTATTATCACTGGATAGATCTTAGGAAAATATTAATTTTATTAACAATCTTATTGGTCTGACCTTGAATTATAATATTTTCATATTGTTTTAATTCAAATTTATTATCCAGGTTGTTATAGTTGGTATTTTCTGAAAATTTTTTTTCTTGTATGATCTGATTATCCTCCTTAACAATCAAATTAACAGTAACCTTTAACGTATACGTTTCAATTTTACCCCTTGAATTCTTTGAGTTTATTAATGTGATAATATTTGAGCTTGTATTAATCTCATAATATTTTTTGGTTTCTTTGTTGTTTTGAAATTGTTCAAAGTTTCTTACTAAATTTTTAGTTACTTTATCGGGTCCATTAGCTTTAAATCTAATAATAGTAAATTCTCCTTGATCTACCTTATATACAGATTGATAACCACACCCGTATAATAGAAAAATAAATATTACTAAAATATAATTGAATCTCATTTTATTATTAAGTTTATTAATTTATTAGGTATAAATATTTTTTTAATAATTTCCTTGTCTTTCAAGTATGCATTAATTTTGTTATTCTTATTTATTTCCAAAATTAGCTCTTCTTCAGTAATATTCATTTTTGTTTGAATTATTTCTCTCTTTTTCCCATTTATTTGAATTACAATACTATAAAATTGAGATTTTAAGTATTTACTTTCAGCCTTTGGCCAGCTTTGTCTAATATCACCAACAAGCTCTTGAATACACTCGTTTGCATAATGAGGAACGATTGGCAGCATTAATTGTAGTATTTTTGTATAATTTTTTTTTAGAGTTTCTTTTTTAATTGGTTTTTTTATTTCTTTTAATAAAAAATTGTACATTTCGTATAGATTAGCAATAATCACATTGTAGTGAAATTTTTCCAAATTTTTTGTAATTTTATCAATTAATTGATTTGTAAATTCATCTAAATTTTGATCTTCTGTGTTTGTATTATCAGATTTTATTTTTTCTAAAATTTTTTGATGTAATAACCAAAGTTTTTGAACAAACTTGTATGAAGCATTCATCCCTTGGTCAGACCATTGAACATCTTTTTCTGGTGGACTGTCAGATAAAATAAACAAACGAACTGCGTCGGCCCCAAAATCTTTAATTATTTCCTCAGGATTAATCGTATTTTTCTTAGATTTTGACATAGACTCAGTTGGTCCAACTTTTACTTTTTCTAACGGGTTATTTTTTTTATAATAATTTTTATTTTCATCAAGTGTAACTTCTTCTGGACTAAGCCAATTATTATTTAGATCCTTGTAGGTTTCGTGACAAACCATGCCTTGGGTGAATAAACCCTCAAAGGGCTCTGTTAAATTTAATTTATTATTATTGAAACTCAAGGCATTCATAAAAAACCTTGAATATAAAAGATGTAATATTGCATGTTCAACACCACCTATATATTGATCAACAGGCATCCAATATTTTACATCCTCGATATTGAAGGCTTTATCACTGCTATTAGATGAACAAAATCTTAAAAAATACCAAGAAGAATCCACAAACGTATCAAGAGTATCAGTTTCTAGAGTGCAGAGCTCTCCATTAATCATAATTTTTTTCCATTCTACTTGATGGTCTAAAGGGTTTCCTGTCGTATTAAGGGTTATATTTTCAGGAAGTTTGATTGGTAAATTTTCTTCTGGAACTTTTATAATCTTGTTGTTCTGATTATATGCAATTGGAATTGGACACCCCCAATATCTTTGACGTGAAACACCCCAATCTTTTAATCTAAAGTTAATTTTTTTTCTTCCTATTTTTTTTTCTTCTAATATTTCAATAGCTTTTATTACAGATTGGTCTGGTGCATTTAACCCATCAAGAAATTTTGAATTAAATATTTTTCCAGGACCTGTATAAGCCTCTTTATCAACTTTAAATTCTCCCTGATGATCACTTGGTTTTACTACAGGTATTACATCTAAATTATATTTTAAAGCAAAATCTAAATCACGCTGATCGTGTCCAGCACTTCCAAAAATTGCACCAAATCCATAATCCATTAAAACAAAGTTTGCAAAAAAAACTGGAACTTTTTTTTCATGATCAAATGGATTTATTCCAAGTAAGTTAGTTTTAAAACCTAATTTTTCAGCCTGAGCTAAAGCCTCCTCAGTAGTTCCTGATTTTGAGCATTGTTCTTTAAATTTTTTAAATTCTTCATTATTTTCATAATATTTTGCCACGGGGTGATCAACAGATAAAGCCAAAAAGGAGCAGCCAAAAAGTGTATCCGGTCTTGTAGTAAAAATTTTTATAGACTTAACTTCATTATTTCCTTCAATTTGAAAATCTATTTCACTCCCAAAAGATTTTCCTATCCAGTTCTTTTGCATGACCTTTACTTTGTTTGGCCAATCATTAAGTTTCTCAAGGCCGTCTAAAAGTTCATCTGAAAATTTTGAAATATTAAAAAACCATTGGTTTAATTTTTTTCTTTCAACGACAGCCCCTGAACGCCATCCTTTTCCATCAATTACCTGTTCATTTGCCAACACAGTTTGATCAATTGGATCCCAATTTACATAGTTTTCTTTTCTATAGACTAAGCCTTTATCATACAGCTCCAAGAATATTTTTTGCTGGTGCTTATAATAATCAGCAGAACAAGTAGAAATTTCTCTACTCCAATCAATAGATAAACCAAGTTGTTTTAGTTGATTTTTCATTGTGGAAATATTTTTTTCAGTCCAAACTTTGGGATCAAGGTTATTTTGACGAGCCGCATTTTCAGCCGGCATACCAAACGAGTCCCAGCCCATTGGATGCAAAACATTAAAACCCTGTAATGACTTGTATCGTGCTAAAACATCTCCGATTGTATAATTTCTAACATGTCCCATGTGGATTTTACCAGATGGATAAGGAAACATTTCTAAACAGTAAAATTTTTTTTTATTCTTATCAATTTTTGCTTCAAAGACTTTATGAAGATCCCAATATTTTTGCCACTTAGTTTCGATTGTTTTAAAGTTATATCTATCCATTTTGAAAGTAAGGCTAGATCAAAAAATTAACCCAGTATTTTATTCGGTTACGCCTCGTTTTTTTTTAAATTCTTTTACTTGTTTTTCTGTTTTAGTCTTTTTTAATATTGTTGCCTTTTTAAGAATTGCATTTTTAATTTCGTTTGCAACCTCACCTTCACTAGTAGTAGTTTTGCAGTTAGTTACTCGATCAATTGTTTTACAATTTTTATTATAAACTAAAACTTTAAGACCATCAGCCCTAATTTCATTGGATAAAAATTGAACCATTATTTTAATTGAAGTGTTGTTGCTTTCAGAATTATTGTACCAATCAGTAATTATTATTCCTCCACCGTAATCCGCATTATTTAAGGGTACGAAATCAAGAATATCTATTGTTGCTCTCCATAATTCATTTGATGTTGCAAAATCAAATGTTCCGGTGCCACCACCGATACCATCTTTTCCACCAAATTTAATTCTTCTACCTTCTTCCATGTTTTTTTTAACTCTTTCATCAGCGTTACCAGGAATTTTTCGAGCATCAGTTTTTCTATAAATTCCACATTGTGATAAAGACAGAACAAGAAAAATAAAGCCTAAAAAAAGGGTTAATTTTCTAATATTTTTTTTTAAATTCATTAATTTTGTTTAGTTACTTAGATACTTAAGTATTGGTTAAAATGGATTTTTAAACTAAAAAACCAATAAATAAACAAATAAAATGTGATATTTATGCAACAACATTGTTAAAAATCTACACAAATCCTTAAATAATAAGAATTTCAATAAAAATTTGATAAAAAGCATGCTCATAATTAATTAATTAATTAATAATAAACAAAGGAGTAATTATTATGAATAAACTAACAAAAATTGGTGTTTCAGCGTTAGCTGGTTCACTAGCAGCAGTATCAGTAAATGCTGCAGAACTTACAGTATCTGGTTCAGCTACTTTAAGTTATTTGTCTACTGATCAAGAAAACACTACAACTGGTAACAGATTTGGTTCAAACTCAACTATGGGCTTCACTGCTTCTGGTGATGTTAATGGATACACTGTTACTTTGATGAATGCTTTATCTGATGCAGCTGGTGTTTCATCTCACTATCTATCTGTTGATATGGGTGATATGGGTACACTTACATTTGACCAAGGTGTTGGTGGTAATGGATTTGGATCTATAGATGACAAATCTCCTACTGCTTGGGAAGAGTCTTGGGATCAATCTGCAACTGCTGGCGGTACTTATGCCGGAAACCAATCAACTAACACATTTAAGTACACTAATACTATTGCGGGTATAGCAATCAATGCTGCTTATGACCCAGCAACAGGTGATGCTGACCAAGGTGATGGTGCTGCTGGTACAATTGGTGTAACTGGTTCGTCTCACGGTATAGCACTTTCTACTACATCTCTTTTAGATGGATTAGAAATTGGTGCTGGTTTCGGTTCTGATGATAACAATAAATCATCGACTGTAATAAAAGACCTAGAGTCAATTGGTGCATATGCTAACTATACATTTGGACCTATGACAGCTGGTTATTCTTTTACTGAAACAACAGGTGGTGCTTCAGGACATGGTTCGAACGTAACTGGTGCATACGGTGTTGTATTTGCGGTAAATGAAAATTTATCAATCTCATACAATGAGCATACTAACTCATACCATAAAGCTGGTGGATCTGCTGATGTTGATCAAGATTCAACTGGTATGGCTATTGCTTACACTATGGGTAGTGCATCAATTAAAATACAAAACAACGAAACTAAGAATGATGCTGGTGTAACAACTGCTAAGACTAAAGAAAACACAGAGATTTCTTTATCTCTTGCATTCTAGTATTTAGTTTAAATTACATTAAACGGCCTCTATTAATTTAGGGGCCGTTTTTTTTTGCACAAATTATTGATTATCTATTCTAGTCTAGAAAATAATGTGCTCAATTCATTTTCATAGAACGTAAAAGAATTAACAGAGGATTGGTAGATAGGTTTATTAGCCTGATTAACACTTAATGTTTTGATAGGGTTCTTATTCTTATAAAAACTTAAACAATTATCTTCCCAACTTAAATCACAAAAATTAATAATATTTTTTATTTGATGTTCTGTATTTTTGGTTAAATCTTCATATTGTAGATTTAAAATTTCACCTTTTAGCTCATTATTCCAAAAAAACATTAATTCTGAGTAAATATTATAATAATCAGCAAGTTCATTTTCATCACAGTGCCATCCTTGAGGTTGATTAAATAGATTTTTATAAATTGATAGACAGGTGTCTTTTGGATTTCTTTGACAGTGAATAATTTTAGAGTTTGGAAAAAATTTTTTAATAAAACCTATATACCAAAAATTATCTAAACTTTTATCGACAATAATAGATTCATTAATCTTAAATGGTTTTAAATGATTAAAATAATGTTGATAAAAATCTTCTTTTAAAAAATTCTTAATAAGATCAGAGTCTAAAGAGAAATTATTTACAACAGATGACCGTATTTGATTTCCTATAAAATTTAACTCACCCAAACTGGCTACTTTAGAGTGACTACTAATAATATTTTCTGTAAGAGTGGTGCCAGATCTTGGCATCCCAAGAACAAAAATAACTTTTTTATTATTTGAATGATTAGTTTTTTGTTCGTATTTAAAATTTGAAAAGTAGGTTTTGATACCTGAAGATAAAGTTTCATAATTTTTGGTATTATAGTTAATATTTTTTCTTTGTAGTTTGTTGCCATTAGCCAAAAATTCAAATGACATATGATATTCTTTTTTATCATCATATTTCTTAGCTATAGCAAAATAAAGACTTACTTTTTGTTCATCATTTAAATTTAGCTCTTTTAATTTTATTAACATTTGATTTAAATGTTGATCAGCATCATCATCATTTTTGTTTAAATCACCCAACATCTTGTCAGCTCTCGCGAGTGATGGATTCATTTTAAGAACAGTTAATAATATCTCTTTGGCTTTCTGAAACTTGCCACACCCCATATAAGCATTAGCTAAGTTGATATAAATACTTTCATTATTTTTATCTATTTTTAAAGCTTTATTTAAATAAGTTATTGCTTCATCAAAACTATTTAAGTCAACTTTTAAATTTCCTAAATTGATAAGAGCATTAATATAATTTGAGTCTATATCTAATATTTCGTTAAAATATTGTTCAGCTTTAGCAAAATCTTTTAAATATTTATATGAGTTGGCAAGATTATTTTTAGAAGCAATATTTTTAGAATTAATTAAAATTGCCTTTTCAAAAGAAACAACTGATTGAGTATAGTTTCCTTTATGTTGATAGCTTAATCCTTGAATATTCCATAAGAAGTCATTTCCA
>Ga0209709_10001295_pt1 | contig 23198 bp, 27 predicted proteins | sample ArcticOcean_MG_C_2_FD_187435 | JGI IMG/M metagenome (GOLD analysis project Ga0209709, IMG submission 187435) | Marine microbial communities from western Arctic Ocean - ArcticOcean_MG_CB4_136 (SPAdes) (version 2) | ecosystem: Environmental > Aquatic > Marine > Oceanic | place: Arctic Ocean...
AAAATTTAATAAATAAAAAAAATGACTTAATAACCACAAAACCTATTGCGGGTACTTTAAAAAAAACTAAGAAACTTAATAAAATAAGAGCCCTAGCGTTCTTTAAAAAAAATAATAAAGAAAATAAGGAACATAATATGATCGTAGATATGGAAAGAAGTGATTTGTCTAGAATTTGTAAAACAGGATCTGTAAAAATTCTTAAAAAAAAAATAATTGAAGAGTATAAGGATCTTTATCATTATGTAAGTTTAATTGGAGGCAGACTTAAAAATAATATTTCTTCATTAGATATCATAAAAGCAATGATGCCTGGTGGATCTGTTATTGGTTGTCCGAAAATAAGCACTCTCAACTTGCTTAACAAACAGGAAAAAGAAAGCAGGAACGTTTATACAGGTAGTTTTGGTTATATTAAATATAATGGAGACATGAGATTTAATGTAATTATCAGATCCATTTTAAATTATAAAAATAATTCAGAGATTTCTGTCGCCTCTGGTGTGGTAATTGACAGTAATGCTAAACATGAATTTAATGAAAACTATATTAAAGCTAAAGCATTAATGGATCTTTATAAATGATTTATATTATTGATCACAAAGACTCATTTACACACAATGTAGTTCATCAATTTGAAAATTTTGATGATGTTATGTGTAATGATTATAATGAAATCAACGAAGACAAGTTGAATAAATCAAAAATTATTGTTTTTTCACCAGGTCCTGGTGCTCCTAAAGACTATCCAATAAGTTCTAATATTTATAAAAAATTTAAAGGTAAGAAAAAAATCATTGGTATATGCCTTGGGTTCCAGCAAATTTTACATTGTGAAAAAGGTCAGATAATCAAGCAAAAGAAGATTTACCACGGATATCAGTCTAAAATCAAAGTGATCAGTGATAACTCTTTATTTAAGAAAAATCGTAAATTTAATGTTGGGAGATATCATTCTCTAAAATTAAAAGAACCATTCGCTGCAAAAAATTTTGAGATTACAATGAGGTGTGATATTTCAAATGTAGCAATGGCAATAGAAAATAATAAAGAAAAAATATATGGATTTCAATTTCACCCTGAATCTTTTTTAACTGAAAATGGTAACTTACTTATTAAAAAAATCTTATCAGCATAAAACACTCAAAGAAGTTAATTTTAAGGATCTTTGGGGGGACGAAGGTGTGTTCACCACAATGAGAATCCTAGGAAAACCTGTTAAAATTATTTTTTTTAAAAAACATATTAAAAATTTAGTTAAATCATTAAAGGTTTATAAATTAGATAGAACCAATATTGAAAAAGATATTTTTAAATTAATTAAATTAAATATTGATAAGAACAAATCCTACAACCACCTTCTTAGAGTTGCAGTAAATAAGAAAATAATCTCTGTTTCTTTAAGAGATAGAAAAACACCTAAATTAAGATTTAATTTAAAATTAATAAATTATAAAAGAATTAATCCAGAGTTTAAAAATTTAAAATACAAATTAATATTAAAATATTTATCTAAGATGGATAATACTACTTCAGATGTAGGTCTGTGTTTTAAAAAAAAAATATTAGAAAGTGGAACTTCAAATATATTTTTTATAAAAGAGAATAAGGTATACTCCCCTTCAAAGAATATTTATAAAGGTGTTACATATAGCTTTTTCAAAAAAAAATTAGGTAAGATTATTAACAAAGAGATTTTAGTTAATTCTTTAAATGATTATGACGAAATTTTACTTATAGGCTCTGGAAAAGCAGTTACTTCTGTTGAAACTATAAACAAGATAAATTGGAAGAGAAAAAGTTTAAAACGTTATAAAATACTTTCTAATTTTTACAAAAAAGAAATTTTAAAGTGTCCAGCTTATAGATAGAATCTTATTATGAGAGATCCAAATAATCCATGTTTATTTTGCAATATTAAAGAGAGTGGCCTAGCTGATGAAAATACATTAGCTTACGCAAGTTATGACACTTACCCGGTTTCTGAGTTACACTGTTTAATTATTCCAAAGCGTCATGTTAAAGATTATTTTGAATTAAATAACGACGAAGTCATTGCCTGTAATGAGCTTATAAAAAAAATTAAAGAAGAAATTTTATTAAAAGATTCATCTGTTAAGGGCTTTAATATTGGTACAAATATTGGAAAAATTGCTGGTCAATCTGTTTTACATTGTCATATTCATTTAATTCCAAGAAGAGGAGGTGATGTTGAAAACCCTCAAGGTGGTGTAAGGTCAGTTATTCCCCTTAAACAACACTATAAACGTAAAGTATAAGTTGTATTCTTAAATGATAAATTTCGGCTGATATAACGGTTGATCTATTATTTCATCTATAATAAAAACTGAAAATTAATTAAGATTCTAATAAAAGGTAATATTCAATATGATGTCAATTAATCCATTTGCTACGTTAGCAGAAACTATTTCACCATCAGCTATTCAAGGTTTTGTTTTAGTGATGTTAGCTTTAATTGTTCTTGGAATAGTTATTCAAATGATTCATCATAAAAACGTTACTTATTTTTTTAATAATGCCAAAAAAGCAAAATTAGCTGCCGAAAGAGAAATTGGCGCTGGTGAAAAAACAGCAATTATTTTAAAAACTGTAGTGCACGATATCGCAACTACTGCAGAGCTGGGTGCTGGCAAAAGAAGAATCGCCCATGTGATGGGAATGTATGGAACTATTTTATTTTGGGTAGCTTCTGTTGTAATGGTTTTTGGTTACACAGCTGCAGGAACAGCAACTCCAACTGTTTGGCCTATGATTTGGCATGTTGGTGCAATAATGACTTGTGTTGGTGGTTATTGGTTTTGGTTATTTTTGAGAGTTGATGTGTTAGCTGAAGCTCACCCATGGTACAGAATTATTAAAGCAGATTTATTTGTTCTTGCTCTCCTTGCTTGTGCAACTACTGGACTTGCTTGGTCTTATTTTCAATCTTCAGGATCAACTGGATTGGAATATTTATTTTTAGTTTTATTTATTACTTCAAACATTGTTTTATTTGGGGGAGTTTATTGGTCAAAATTTGCGCACATGATTTATAAACCAGGTGCTGCTATCCAAAAAAACTTAGCAGAAGCTGATGGATCTAGAGACAATCTTCCTCCATTAGCAGATGCACCAAAACAATTTGGACTAGGAATTAAAAGAGAACAACCAAAACATTATTAATGAAAGAGGTAATATAATATGTCAACTTTTGTATACATGACGAGATGTGATGGATGTGGTCACTGTGTGGATATTTGTCCATCAGATATCATGCACATTGATGAAAATATTAGAAGAGCAGTTAACATTGAACCAAATTTTTGTTGGGAATGTTATTCTTGTGTAAAAGCTTGTCCCAACCATGCAATTGATGTTCGTGGTTATGCTGACTTTGCTCCTATGGGTCACAGCGTTAGAGTTAGACGTGAAGAAGAAAAAGGAACTATCTCTTGGAAAATTAAATTTAGAAATGGAACAACTAAAGATTTTGTTTCTCCAATTACAACAAAACCTTGGGGAAAGTTTATTCCAAAATTAGCTGATGGTGATAAACCTAAACAAGAAGAGATTAATTCTCAAATGCTTTATACTGAACCTAACGGTTTAAACATTGACGGTAAGTTGCCATCTGTACCAAAAGATACATTTAAAAAAGGAGTTTACTACTAATGGCTAAACACAAAACTCATTATGAAGATTGTGATGTTCTAGTTGTTGGTGGTGGAATGGCTGGAACTGGTGCTACTTTTGAAGCTAGACACTGGGGAAGAGACATGAAAATCATTTGTGTAGAAAAAGCCAATATAGATAGAAGTGGAGCAGTTGCTCAAGGTCTATACGCTATTAACTGTTACATGGGCATGCAATGGGGTGAAAACCAACCAGAAGATCATGTAAGATACGCACGTAACGACTTGATGGGCATGGTTAGAGAAGATTTAGGTTATGATATGGCTCGCCACGTAGATTCAACAGTTCACATGTTTGATGAGTGGGGCTTACCCATGATGAAAAATGAAAAGACAGGTCGCTACCTTAGAGAAGGTAAATGGCAGATAATGATTCACGGTGAAAGTTATAAGCCAATTGTTGCAGAAGCTGCAAAAAAATCAGCAGACAAAATTTATAACAGAATAATGATTACTCATCTTTTAATGGATGAATCTCAAGAAAATAGGATAGGTGGAGCGGTTGGTTTTAACATGAGAACTGGAGATTTTCACGTGTTTAGAGCAAAAACTGTAATTGTTGCAGCAGGTGGAGCTTCGCACATTTTTAAACCAAGAGCGGTTGGTGAAGGAATGGGAAGAACTTGGTACGCACCCTGGAGTAATGGTTCTGCTTATGCACTACCTATTGCTGTTGGAGCTAAAATGACACAAATGGAAAATAGAATTGTATTATGCAGATTTAAAGATGGTTATGGTCCAGTTGGAGCATATTTCTTGCATCTTAAGACTTATACTCAAAATGCTAATGGTGAAAATTACGAGAAGAAATGGTACGACCAAACTAAGGAATTAGTTGGCGATTATATCGACCATCACCCAACACCTACTTGTTTGAGAAATCATGCATTTATTCAAGAAACTATGGCAGGAGGTGGACCAATTCACATGGTTACTACTGAAGCTTTTCAAGATCCACATTTAGAAACGGTTGGCTGGGAAAATTTCCTAGGCATGACAGTTGGGCAAGCTGTTGTTTGGGCATCTCAAAATATTGATCCAAAGTACACCAATCCTGAACTAACTACATCAGAACCATATGTTATGGGTTCTCATGCAACATGTTCTGGAGCTTGGGTTAGTGGTCCTGAAGATTTATCTCCACCAGAATATTTCTGGGGATATAATAGAATGTTAACTATTGATGGTCTTTTTGGTGCGGGTGATACAGTAGGTGGAAGTGCACACAAATTTTCATCTGGATCATTTACTGAAGGCCGTTTAGCTGCAAAAGCTGCAGTTAAATATATAAATGATCAAAAAGCAGAAGATATTAAAGTTACCGATAAACAATGTGAAGATTTTAAAGAAGCTATATTTAAGCCCCTTGAAACATATCAAGTGGCTCAAAACGAAATCACAGGCGGAACAGTTTCACCTAGTTATATTTCACCAATTCAAGGGCTTCAACGACTACAAAGAATTATGGATGAGTATGTTGGTGGAATTGCAACAAACTACATGACTAATGGTAATATGCTTAAAAGAGGATTAGAGTTATTAGCTTGGTTAGAAGAAGATTTAGAAAAAGTTGGTGCTGAAGATTTACACCAACTTATGAGAGCTTGGGAATTAAAACATAGAGCTTTAACTTCTCAGTGTGTAACAGAACACACTATGTTTCGTGAAGAAACTCGTTGGCCCGGTTATTACTATAGGGGAGACCACATGAAATTAGATGATGATAATTGGCATTGTTTAACGGTTTCAAGAAGAGATCCAAAAACTGGTAAGTTCTCTTTGGAAAAAGTGCCCGTTTATCACATAGTAGACGAGAACGAGAAGAAAAAAGCTTCTTAAAAAAGTTAAGTTTAAATTATGAATCTTCTAGAGAAATCAGACGATGAAATTATAGCAATTGCCAAACCTATTTGGGATAATCTTGTTAAAACATCTAATATGAAAGATTATGGGGGTTTTACTAAGGATTTTGGAACCCAGATGCTATTTGGAGCTAATGAAGTAGAGCTTGGTAAGCAGTGGGCTAATAATAAACTATTAACTAGTTTAGATGAAGACTACGAAGCCTTTGGTTGTCTTAGAAGAGGGATGAATATCACGGTACTATTTAAACAAAAAAGTAAAGAAATTGATGGTGAGTTTTTAGGTAGACTAGTTCTTGGTATTGAGGGTGAAGATATTAAAGTTTTTGGAGCTACCATCTACTAACATCTCAATCATTATCAGCTATAAAATATTTTGAAATTATTAAGTAATTATTTGACAAATATTAAGTCCATGTTATTGAGAATGAAAGATGACTAATTTAATTAAAAATTTACCTACTGAAATAAAAAAAAATAAACTAAAAACAGGCATATTTTTAGGACTGTCAGCTTACTGGGGTATTATTCTAGTAGGCACCTTTTTATCATTAAATTAACATTTTTAAGTGAAAATTACTTTTCCATTCAGTATCATCTATTTATTGACAACAATATATTACAGGCATATCCATTAATTAATTAATTATGGAAGTTTTTCTACCAATCGCAGAAGTATCAGTAAACATTATAGCAATTTTTTCTTTAAGCGGCATAGTTGGAATTCTTTCAGGATTATTTGGTGTAGGTGGTGGTTTTTTAATGACGCCTTTTTTAATTTTCTTAGGTGTACCCCCAACTTATGCTGTTGCGAATGAAGCAAATAATATTTTAGCAACATCTGTTTCGGGTTCAACAACTCACTATTTAAAAAATACATTAGATTATAAAATGGGTTTAATGATAGTTGTTGGTGGGATTTTTGGAACATTACTTGGAATTTGGACTTTTACTTACTTTAAAGGAATTGGAAAAATTGATATAGTTATTTCATTAGCCTACATGTATATACTTGCAATCATTGGTACTGCAATGTTAGTCGAAGGTCTTGGTGAAATAGATAAGGCTAGAAAAAAAATTACAACAAAAAAAAAATTACATGTTCATTATTGGATACATGGGCTTCCATTAAGAATGCGTTTTCCAAAATCTAAATTATATGAAAGTGCATTTACTCCAATTATTATTGGTTTAATGGTTGGTTTTATAGCTGCGATAATGGGTATAGGTGGAGCTTTTATCTTAGTTCCTGCAATGATTTATATAATTGGAATGCCAACAAGATTAATTCCAGGAACTTCTTTGTTTGTTACAATATTTGTAAGTGTGATTGTAACTTTTTTGCATGCATTTAATTATGGTTCTATTGATTTAATATTAGTATTTATGCTTGTCCTAGGTTCTATAGTCGGTGTTCAGGTTGGACAAAAATTAGGTGAGTCAGTAGATAGTGCTGGTTTAAAAACTCTTTTAGCAATTTTATTGCTGTTAGTTGGTATAGCTATTGCGTACGATACTTTTTTTGCAGAACAAATGATCAATGAAGTTATTAAAATTGATAAGAATAATTTAAACCCTTTATCAATGTTTATTAAAAAACTTTCTGAAGACATGCCAATTTTATATGGATTATTTTCAATCATATTTGCGCTTACTTTAGGAGTGGCTGCTGCATTTATTAGAAGGTTTTTTTCAAATATGAGAAAAAAATATTATAAAAAAACTAATTAATAATATATAAGATATGAAAATGAATAAATTACTAATTATATTTTTTACACTAATTACCTTTAATTGTTTTGCTGTAGAAAAAACCACAACTTTTACAATTGAGAAATTTAACAAAGCTCAATCTGAGGGAAAAATTGTAATTATAAACTCATGGAATGAAACCTGCTATACATGCGCCAAACAAGTAAAAATTTTAAATGAAGCAGAAAAAATATTTAAAAATGTTTTATTTTTAAGTTTTGAGCAACAAAAAGACAAAAAAATAGCAGAATTCCTAGATATTGAGTACTGGACAACGATTGTTATTTTTAAAGATAATAAAGAAATATATCGAAGTATAGGTCAAACAGATAAATCAAAAATTCATTCTGCGATAACTAGCTCTATTTAAGTAATAATTTTAACTAATCTATTGTTCAATTGTTTTATTTCGTTAACAGAGTCTTTTAATTCATCCACAGCTTTTTTTACACCATAATTTATCTGGTCATAATCATCACAAATTATAACTTTATTTTTTTTTATATTTTTAAGAATTAAAAATAAATCACTTCTAACAGTTTCGTAAGAATGCCCACCATCAAGAAAAATAAAATCTATCTTGGAAATATCTATTTTAGGCAAAATGTTGTGACTCAAGCCTTTGTGTAAAAATACTTTTTTATCAAATTTTTTAAGTAATTTTTTAACTGATTCTAAGGAATTAAGATTTTCTTTAAAAAAAACATTATAAAATAAATGTTTTAAAGGATTTGATATTTTATTATGTTTTGATGTCATCTCTTTATTATCTAAAAGTGCGTTTGCATCCTCAAAAATGTCTACACCGTAATAATTAAAATCTCCTTGGTGTAATGAATTTAATTTTTCACAAACATTTTTAGAAGTAACGCCTTGAAAAACTCCAACTTCCAAAAAATACCTGGGTTTATAAATATCTATTTGGTCAAACAAGATTTCTGCTGACTTAATGTCTTTTTTAAAACTAGATTTTCTAAAATAAAGTTTAAATTTAAAATTTTTATTCATCTATATATAAAAGCTTATATAAAATATTTGAAGAATGTTTCCATACAAATAATACTTACTAATCCAACAGTTATTGCGGCTATAAATCCTACTACAAATGGCTTGTAACCCATAGATTTTAATTCACTTAAATTTATTGAAATACCAACTGCAGCCATTGCCATAGTCAGAAAAACTGTTGCTAAGCTTTTAATACCTCCAATAAAACTTTTCCAATATTCAAAACTACCGTTTTCTAATGTAAAGATTTGATCCCCAAAATTTCTAACAATTATCATTCCAATAAACGCAAGTACAAAGTATGGAAAAATACTAAATATAGAATAGCTTTTATCTTTAACCTTACCCCTGTTATATAAAAATCCAAATAGAGGAACCATAATGACTAAAAAAGTATTTCGTATTAATTTTGTAACAGTTGCAACATTTAATGTTTCTGGGCTGTTAAATTGTTGATCATAAATTAATCCAGCTGCTGCTACTTGAGAAGTTTCATGAATAGCTGTTCCTAAAAACAAACCTACTTGTAAAGGTTCACCATTGAAATACCATTCGGCAAAATATGGATAGACAAGCATTGAGATAACACCAAATAGTGTAATATTTGCTATTGCATAAGCAACCTCACTTTTTTTGGCATCTATAACTGGAGCCATTGCAACAATCGCTGTTGCTCCACAGACACTTGTTCCTATTGCTATTAGGTAAGACATTTTTGATGAAATAGGCACTTTCTTTATCAACAGTTTAACAAGAACAAGAACACTTAATATACATACAATAATTAAAGGGATAGCGACCGTTCCAAACTTAAGAAACTCTTCAAAACTTAATCTTATTCCTAAAAAAATAATACCAAGTTTTAAAATATATTTTTGAGTAAAATCTAAACCAATCATCATACCTGGTCTTGGTGTAAAGGCATTTCCCATAATAATTCCAAGTAATATGGCTATCATTACGGTTGAGATAGGACTTTTAGAAGTACCAAATAATTCTATGCCTATAACATTATTTATTCCTTGCGAAAACAAACAGAATATTAAAGCAAGTATTACGCCAGGAGTAATTCTGATAATTTTTTGATATTCCATAATTATAGTATGAAAAAGATATAAAATTTATGCACTTCTATAAAGTTTAGTCATAACAAATTCTTTATGACCTAATGCTTCAGCACAAGTCAATCTACCGTTAGCAACTCTAATCATTGATTTGATTAATTCATCACCAGCTTGAGACATGGTCATCTCTCGAGATAAAATTTTTGATACATCGCAATCAATATGTTCACCCATACCTTTTACAGTTAACGGGTTAGCAGTTAATTTTACCACTGGTTCAATAGGGTTACCTACAATGTTACCCTGACCTGTTGGGAATAAATGAATATTAAATCCAGCTGCTGCCTGTAGTGTAATGCACTCAGCTGCTGCAGACGAAGTATCCATAAAATACAAACCTTTTCCTTTAGTAGGTTCTTCAGCCGGTTCCAGAACATCAATAAATTTGCAGTTTCCAATTTTTTGAAAGTTACCAAATGCTTTTTCTTCTATAGTTGTTAATCCTCCAGCAATATTACCAGCTGTTGGCTGACTGTCAGAAAGATCGTCTGTTGCTTCTTTTAAAATAAAATCATTGTAATCACTCCAAGTTTTCATAAATTTTTTTGATGCTTCAGGTGTTGCACCTCGCATTGCACAAACTTTTTCTGCTCCTGTTAATTCAGATGTTTCTCCAAAACATAAATGAACTCCTAATGGCTCTAATTTGTCCATTAAATTTCCAACCGTTGGGTTTGCAGCCAATCCTGATGTTGTATCAGATTCACCACATTTAACTGAAATCCATAAATCACTTAGAGGACATTCTTCTCTTTGTTTTTCAGATGCCCACATTGCAAATTCCTGAGCTTTTTTAGAAGCATTCATTATAGTCCCAATATCCCCAGTTCTTTCAATGTGAAAACCTTCAACTGGTTTTCCAGTTTTAGCAATTTCATCAACAATTCTTTTTGTCCACTTAGGCTCAATACCAATTACAATTACAGCCGCAACGTTGGGGTTTTTTCCAGTTCCAATCATTGTTCTGAAGTGTAAATCTAAGTCAGCACCAAACTGTAGCCTTCCGTATGAATGAGGTAGGGCAATCGTGCCTTTAATATTGTTCGCAACAGCTTCAGCGCATGCATTAGAGATATCATCTACGGGAAGAATAATTACGTGATTTCTAGTACCAACTCTTCCATTCTCTCTTTTGTAACCTAAAAAATTTTTTGGAATTTCCATATTTTTACCACTTCTTAGTTTTAACATTGTGAACATGAACATGCTCACCTTTTTTGATTGATTTTACAACTTTACCAATATCATGGCCATATTTTAAAATAGTGTCACCTTCATTAAGATCAACCATTGCAATTTTATGGCCTAATTGAATTTCATTTATAGATTGAATTTTTGTTGTTTTATCATTTTCCATTATCCAACAAGAACACTCTTGTTGTGGTACAATTTTATCAATAACAACCACTCCTACGTTATCTTTTTCATCGTGAATTATAATATCTGTGGCCATAGTTGTGTCGATTTGTTTGTTTGAAATTTCTTAAAACTTATATATTAATCCTATAAATTAACAAATTTATTTTATAAAATTTTAAACAATTTAGTCAAGAAAGGGCAAAATAGTTATGACAAAAATGACAACAGAAGAAGCTTTTGTAAAAGTTTTACAAATGCATGGTATTGAACATGCGTTTGGAATAATTGGTTCTGCCTTTATGCCTATTTCTCATATTTTTCCAGAAGCTGGAATAACTTTTTGGGATGTTGCTCATGAAACTAATGGTGGTTTAATTGCTGATGGCTACACTAGAGCTACAGGAAAAATGTCTATGGTTATTGCACAAAATGGCCCAGGAATTACTGGCCTAGTTACACCTATTAAAACTGCATATTGGAATCATACTCCTTTACTTTTAGTTTCACCACAAGCTGCCAACAAAACAATGGGTCAAGGAGGATTTCAAGAAGTAGAACAAATGAATTTATTTAAAGATATGGTTTGTTATCAAGAAGAGGTTAGAGACCCCTCAAGAATGGCAGAGGTATTAAATAGAGTAATTGAAAAAGCAATTAGAGGATCTGCTCCTGCACAAATAAATGTTCCAAGAGATTATTGGACACAAGTTATTGATATTGATCTTCCTCCAATTGTAAGATTAGAAAAACAGGGTGGTGGAGTCGACGCAATCAAAAAAGCAGCTGATTTATTATCTAATGCAAAATTCCCAGTAATATTATCAGGAGCAGGTGTTGTAATTGGTGGTGCTATTGAAGATTGTAAAAAATTAGCAGAAAAATTGGATGCACCAGTTTGCTCAGGTTATCAACATAATGATAGCTTTCCTGGAAGTCATCCATTAGCTGCAGGACCATTAGGTTACAATGGATCTAAAGCTGGAATGGAATTAATAAGTAAAGCAGACGTAGTTTTAGCGCTCGGTACAAGACTGAACCCTTTTTCAACACTTCCAGGTTATGGAATGGATTATTGGCCAAAAGATGCAAGTATTATTCAAGTTGATATGAATTCAGATAGAATTGGTTTAACTAAAAAAGTGTCTGTTGGAATTTGTGGCGATGCGAAATTAGTTTCTCAGCAAATTTTTGCTCAACTTTCTCCAACAGCTGGAGATACAAATAGACAGGAAAGAAAAGATACTATTCATCAAACAAAATCCGCTTGGCTACAAAAACTATCAAGTTTAGATCATGAAGATGATGATGTAGGTACTGTTTGGAATAAAGAAGCAAGAGAAAGAGATTCAGATAGAATGTCACCAAGACAAGCTTGGAGAGCAATTCAAGCAGGTATGCCTGATGATGTAATTATTTCAAGTGATATTGGAAATAACTGTGCAATCGGAAATGCATACCCTACTTTTGAAAAAGGCAGAAAATATTTAGCACCAGGATTGTTTGGTCCTTGTGGTTATGGTTTCCCATCTATTTTAGGAGCAAAAATTGGGTGTCCAGACACCCCAGTAATTGGTTTTGCTGGGGATGGAGCTTTTGGAATAAGCATGAATGAGATGAGCTCTGTAGCAAGACCAGAGTGGCCCGCAATTTCAATGGTAATATTTAGAAATTACCAATGGGGTGCGGAAAAAAGAAACACAACATTGTGGTTTGACGATAACTTTGTTGGAACTGAACTTGACCCAGAACTAAGTTATGCAAAAGTAGCGGTTGCTTGTGGTTTAAAAGGTGTTGCAGTTAGAACGATGGAAGAAACAGAAGCTGCAATAAAACAATCTTGTGAAGATCAAAAGAAAGGAATTACAACATTTATTGAGGTAATACTTAACCAAGAGCTTGGAGAACCTTTTAGAAGAGATGCAATGAAAAGACCAGTCACAGTTGCAGGCATCAAAAAAGAGGATATGAAGAAACAACCATCATTAGTTTCTTAGCATTTAAAAATTTCTGCTTGATATTAAAATTTTAATAAATTTTAATATTATGGAATAAGCCAATATTCTTTTTTATCAAGGCCTAGATCAAACTTTGCTCTTCTATGACCTTTTGCAGCTAAATAAAGCCACTCCATACTTTTTATTTCACACTGAATAACTGTGAAATTTTTATAACCGTCTTCGCTTTGTTCCATAGTAAAATCAAAATTATCTAATTCAGGTTTTAATCCAGATGTTGGTATAGGAGAATGCGTTCCTGGCCCATTATCAACTAAATAACATTTTCTACTGATGTGGCCCGTTTTTAACCATGACTCTTTTGTTATTTTATTATCATGGTTAATTGTACACTCTACTTTTAGTCTGACTTGTATTTTTTCTTCTTTATCATAAAAAAGCATGGATGCATTTTTATTTTTTTTTAATTTAAAAATCTTATTAGACCTAATATCACTGTGATACTGAACAAGATTATTTAATTGATCAGATTTTCTAAGAACTACAATCCTTCCATCAAAATCTTCTTGATCACCACAAATAAACACTGGGATTCTAAAAGGGGAACTTCTGTTATTTATTGCATCATTGAGCATTAACCAGATTTTTTTTTGTATCTCTTCAAAGTTTTCGTAATATGCTGGTTGCATAAGTATTTACTTACGCAATCTTTTGATAAGACTAGAAGTATCCCATCTATTACCACCCACTTTTTGAATATCTTCATAGTATTTATCAACTATTTCTGTAACAGGTAATAAAGAATTATTTTTTTTTGCTTCTTCTATTGCAATTTTTAAGTCTTTTCTCATCCAATCAACTGCAAAACCAAAATCAAATTTGTTTTCAATCATAGTTTTATATCTATTTTCCATTTGCCAGGATTGAGCAGCACCTTTAGATATCACCTCTATAACATCTTCCATATTTAACCCTGCCTTCATACCAAAATTAATAGCTTCTGATAAACCTTGAACTAAACCAGCAATACAAATTTGATTTACCATTTTTGCAAGTTGACCATTGCCTGCACCACCAAGCAATTTCATTTTTTTGCTGTAACAATCTATTTTATCCTTAGCTTTATTAAAATCTGCTTTATCTCCACCAATCATTACTGTTAAGGCACCATTTTCGGCTCCAGCTTGACCACCTGATACTGGTGCGTCTAAAGACCCAAAACCATTTTTTTTTGAATATTCGTAAATCTCTTTTGCAATAGTCGCAGAAGCAGTTGTGTTATCAATATAGACAGCACCTTTTTTAATTGTTTTAAAAATCCCGTTAACTCCAAAAGTTACCTCTCTTAGATCATTGTCATTTCCAACACATGTGAATATATAATCTGCACCATCTGCAGCTTTAGCGGGAGTATCTGCTTTTAAACCTTTATATTCTGATATCCATTTCTCTGCTTTTGCACTAGTTCGATTATAAACAGTTACATTGTGACCAGCTTTTGATATATAACCAGCCATTGGATAGCCCATGACACCTAAACCTATAAAAGCAACATTGCTCATAATTTTTATTTCCTATGTTTAAAAGTTTGAATATTAAAGTAATTTTATTTGGTTTTATCTTTACATTTTTTTCAAGTTTTGGACAGAGTTTTTTTCTTGGATTATTTAACCCAAGTATAAGAGAGACTCTCTCTATAACTCATGGTCAATTTGGTTCAATTTATGCATCTGCAACATTATTAAGTAGTTTTATATTAGTATGGATAGGCAAAAAAATAGATGATGTAAGCATCTTAAAATTTGCCTCATATGTTACTGCACTATTAGCAATTTCTTGTTTTTTATTTTCTAAAATTTCATCAATATTTTTTTTATTTTTTTCAATTTTTTTAATGAGACTGTCTGGTCAAGGATTAATGTCACATACAGCAACTACTACTATTTCTAGGTATTTTGAGAGAAGTAGAGGTAAGGCTTTAAGCACAACATGGTTAGGGTTATCTTTAGCAGAATTTATCTCACCTTTATTAATTGTTTTTTTATTAACAATTATTGAATGGAGGGATATTTGGTTATCAATTTCGATTTTAGTTATTGTGGCGCTTCCTTTAGCTTCATTCTTTTTAGTTAAGAATATTAAACTTGATTCAAGAGAAATTTCAGACAAAAAAAATAAAAAAATAAAAGAAATCAAACAATGGAAGAGAATGGAAGTGATTAAAGACTACAGATTTTACATTATCTGCTTAAACATGTTAGCTATGCCATGGATTGCTACTGGCACATTTGTTTATCAATCATTTATATCCACCTCTAAAGTTTGGGGTCCTTATGTGATAGCACAATCATTTATGGTTTATTCAATTTTATCAGTTGTAACTTTAATTTTTTCTGGATTCTTAATCGATAAATTTAGCAGTAGAAAATTATTAGTTTATATGAACTTACCTTTACTTTTTTCTGTTTTTGTTCTTTTTTCATTTAACAGTCCAGTTTCTTCTTTTATCTTTCTTGGATTAATTGGAATATCAAATGGATTAGCAAATGTTGTGGGTACGGCAACTTGGGCTGAAATTTATGGCGTAAAATACATTGGTTCAATTAAAGCATTAACAACAGCATTGATGGTATTTTCTACAGCTTTTGGTACGGCACTTTTTGGAATTCTTATAGATAATAGCTTTTCTATTGAACAAATTGCGCTTGTTTCTGGCTCCTACATACTAATCGCAATAACTTTGTTATTATTTATAAAGAATAAACTTAATCCAAATTATTTATAAAATTCCACTTGATTTTCCTTGTGTCACTGTATAGACACTGCGCATGGCTAGAGTTACTGTAGAAGATTGTATAGATAAAGTTGAAAGTCCTTACGAATTAGTATTGGTTGCGAAAGAAAGAGCAACTCAACTTAACGCTGGGATTGAAGCAACTTTAGATAAAGATAATGACAAAAATACTGTTATTGCTTTAAGAGAAATTGCTGCAGAAACCGTTAAAGTTTCAGACCTATCGGATAGTGCAGTTTATAAACTAAGAAAACATGTTGAACAAATTGATGATGGTAGCGATGAAGATGAGGAAATTGGCGATGAATTTGAAAACCTTTATAAAGGTGAAATTTCAAAAAGTGGAACACCAATTCTACCATCAAAAAGAGCTAGAAAAATTCCAGAAAAAATTCAAGTATCCCCAGAAGATTTAGAGGAACTTACAGCTAAAGCAGAGCCTGAAGTTGAAGCAAATCAAGAATTAGAAACTAATGAAGAAGAAAATGAAGCTTTATTAGATCAAGCATCTGAAACATCCGAAACATCCGAAACATCAGATTCAGTTGAGATAAACGCTGAAGATTCAGACACTACAAATAACTAAAAAAATAATATAAAAGTTAATCATGAACAGGAAAGTATCCGTTGCTCCTATGATGGATTGTACAGATCGTCATGAGAGATTTTTTTTAAGATTAATTAGTAAGAACACACTTCTCTACAGCGAAATGATTGTTTCTGAAGCAATTCATAGAGGGGATAAAAAAAAATTATTAGAATTCAATATTAATGAAAAACCAGTTGCTCTCCAAATTGGAGGTTCGTCACCATCATTATTAGCAGAAGCAACAAAAGCAGGTGAAGATTTTGGTTATGATGAGATTAATTTAAACTTAGGTTGCCCAAGTAAAAAAGTTGAAAAAAATAAATTTGGCGCATGTTTAATGAAAGAACCAAATTTAGTTGCAGACTGTTTAAGTAAAATGCAGTCTGTTACAAAATTACCGGTAACCATAAAAACCAGAATTGGCTATGATGATATTGAAGACTATGAAAATCTACACAATTTTATTTTAACTTTAAAAAACACAGGTGTTAAAACTTTTATCATTCATGCAAGAAAAGCTATTCTTGGAAGATATACACCTAAGCAAAATTTAAATATTCCACCTTTAAAATATGATTTTGTTTATAGGTTAAAGAATGACTTTCCTAATGAAGAAATAATTATTAATGGTGGAATTAATTTTACAAGTGAAATGAAAACTCACCTTAAAAAAGTAGATGGTGTAATGATAGGTAGAGCTGCTTATCATACGCCCTATTTATTAGCCGATATTGAAAGAGAAATATTTAATAATGAAAATGTCCTTAGTAGACAGGAAGTTATAGAGCAATTATTACCCTATGTTAGAAATGAGATACAAAAGGGGACTAGATTAAATCAAATTATGAGACACACATTAGGTCTTTTTCATGGACAGACAGGTTCTAGTTTTTGGAAGAGATATTTAAGTGAAAATATGTGTGTACGTGATGCAGATGTTAAAAAAATTGATCATATTATGGATAAAATTAAGATTAATAATTTTGATAAGCAGACAGGTCAATCTGCTTAATTCATTATTATCAAACGAATATATTTATATTAGTTTATTAATGGCATTAACGGCTGTTCCAGTAGGATTTGTAGCAGGTTTATTCGGAATTGGTGGGGGACTAATAACTGTTCCTTTTTTATTTTATATTTTTGGTTCTCTTGGAATAGACCAGGAATATACTATGCACTTAGCTGTTGGAACTTCATTTGCAATTATTATTCCAACTTCAGCAATATCTGTTCTAACACATCATAAATTCAACGCTGTAGATTTTAATATTGTTAAAAGTTACGGAATATTTGTTATTTTAGGAGTAATATTTGGCAGCATTTTTGCTGCTACACTTCAAACGAAAACATTAGTTCTTTTCTTTTCTATTGTTATATTTTTACTAAGTATTTACCTTTTACTACTTAAAGAAAAAGAAAAAAATATTACTGTTAAAATAAAACTACATTTAAAAATTATTTTAGGTTTTCTAGTTGGTTTTATTTCTGCTCCAATGGGAATTGGTGGAGCTGTAATGAATGTACCAATATTAAAATTTTTTGGATACTCTATTAATAGAGCAATTGGTAGCGCAGCAGCAATGGGTTTTTTAATCGCTGTTTTTGGAGCGATGGGGTTTTTGATTACTGGTAGTTATTTAAAGACAGATATTCCATTAAGTATTGGATTTTTAAATATACCTGCTTTTTTAATCTTTATACCCATTACAACTGTTATGGCTAGAATTGGGGCAAGAACAGTTCACAGCATAACTAAAAAAAAAATAAGTAAATATTTTGGGTTTTTTTTACTTATTATTGCATTTAAGTTCTTATATGAATATTTTAAACTTTAATGTTTAATTTAAAACAAATAATCTCATCAATTGCTGATGTTGGGCAAAAACTATTTAATAAAAAAAATATTAAAGAAAATGATCCAGATTCAATTTTATCTTTATGTGATGATTTAATTTCAAATAAAGGGGCAGCTTTTGGTATTACCGTTGCAAGAAATATTACTGAATTATATCAAACTCTTTCCACCGAAAATAAATTATCATTTTTTAAAAGTATTAATAAAAAATATAAACCTAGCTTTACAAAAGTTAATGAAGCTATTGATATATATAGAAATTCACAAAATGAAAAAAATTTATCAGATTTATTCAAGATCTCAGAGGGTAATAGAAGAGAGCTTTTTAGAAGAATGAATATGGCGCCCAGTGGGACATCAATTATAGTTGCTTTAAGAGAAGATTTATTAAAAATATTAAAAAATAACAATGAACTTAAAGCTCTAGATGATGATTTAAGACACTTGTTTAGAGCGTGGTTTAATCCTGGGTTTCTAAAACTTGAAAAAATAACTTGGAATACAAAAGCTGCTATTTTGGAGAAAATAATTAAATACGAAAGAGTTCACCAAATGAAAGATATGAACGATCTTAAAAGAAGACTAGGTGAGGATAGAAGATTTTTTTCTTATTTTCATCCAGCTCTTGAAGATGAGCCAATAATCTTTGTTCAAGTAGCACTCACAAACGGTTTAGGTAAATCTATACAAGAATTAATGAAACCATCTAGCGTGAATCAAAAAAAAAATGATACAGCAACATTTTATTCAATTAGCAATTGCCAAGATGGCCTATCAAGAGTGACATTAGGTAATTTTTTAATTAAAAGAGTTGTGTATGAAATACAAGAAGAGTTGCCCCACATTAAAAATTTTGGTACTTTATCACCGATACCAGGATTTGTTGAATGGTTTTCATATTTGGAAAAAAGTAAAATTAAAAATATTTTAGGTAATTTAACAAACCAAAATGTATCTTTTTTAAAATCAACAGATTTGAGAATAGGCGATAATAGAATTATTGAAAATAAGGATGCTTTAATCAAACTAGTTTCTCACTATATTGTTAATGAAAAAAATAAAAAAGGACTTCCAGTCAATGATGTCAGCAGATTTCACTTGGGTAATGGTGCGATTGTTGATGATATAGTTGTTAATGCAAACATTTCTGATGCTGGCTTTAAAAGATCTTTTGGTGTGATGGTTAATTATCTTTATGAGTTGAAGAGTATTGAAAAAAACCATGAGGATTATATGAACAACAATAAAGTAATTGTCTCCGATAAATTAAAAAAATATTTATAGTTAATGAGCAAAGTTAATAAAAGTTTTTTAAAAAATTCTCATTTTATATGTGATTTAGAACTATGTAGTGTAAGATTGATTGATAATTCAAAGTTCCCTTGGATAATAATAATTCCTAATCGAAAAAATATAACTGATATTACGGGTCTTAATTTAAAAGATCAAATCGTACTCATGAAAGAAATTGTTCATTGTAGTAAATTGATGAAGAAAATGTTTAATACATCAAAACTTAATATTGAAAAAATTGGAAATATAGTTCCGCAATTACATATTCATATAATTGCACGATTTAGGAAAGATAGCACGTGGCCATTATCTGTTTGGGTTGTTAAAGGAAAACCTTATTTAAAACTAGAATTAGAAAATGTTATTAAAAATTTAAAAAAAGCTTTTATGTAGGTGGGGTCGGGGTGGTTTCAGTCTCCCTACGCCACCCTTACATTGTTTGTAATTGATTCTCTTTAAATAGTTCTACACTTAATAATTGAAACTAGACTTTATCAACTTGTTGGTTTAATAAACTAGTTATCTATTTATTTATTAATTTATTCAAGAGCATAGGAAATTTTTGATAAAAACTACAATGTCTTCATTCGCCAAATCAATTGGCTTTAATTCACAAGATTATATTCCGAAGGAAGGAGTATCATTTTCTCTTTTTAGGATCGAAGTTTTGTCAGGTTTAACGGTTGCTTTAGCTTTGGTACCAGAGGCTATTGCTTTTGCATTTGTTGCTGGTGTAGCACCACTATCTGGTCTTTATGCTGCATTTATTGTTGGTTTGATCACCGCTGTATTTGGTGGTCGCCCAGGAATGATTTCTGGAGCAACAGGTGCATTAGCTGTTGTAATGGTTGCACTTGTTATGGATCACGGAGTCGAATACCTATTTGCAACTGTGGTTTTAATGGGAATTTTACAATTATTAGCAGGCATATTTAAACTTGGAAAATTTATAAGAATGGTTCCACAACCAGTAATGCTAGGTTTTGTTAATGGCCTTGCAATTGTTATTGGCATATCTCAACTTAGTCAATTTAAAACCATTAATTCAATTGGTCAGTCTGTGTGGATTACAGGCAACACTTTATATTATTCAATAGGCTTTGTAGCTTCAACAATGCTAATCATTTGGCTGCTTCCAAAAATTACTAAAGCAGTTCCTGCAACCTTAGCTGCTATCTTAACAACATCCATATTAGTTCTAGCACTAAAAATTGATATCCCAAGTGTTGGAGATCTTGCAAGTGTTAAAGGAGGGTTGCCAAACTTTTCAACACCAAATGTTCCTTTAAACTTTGAAACATTAAAGATTATTTTTCCTTATGCTTTTATATTGGCAGCCATTGGTTTAATCGAAAGTTTATTAACTTTAAACTTGGTGGGTGAAATTACAAATAAAAGAGGAGGAGCAAGCCAAGAATGCTTAGCTCAAGGGTTAGCAAATACTGTAACAGGTTTTTTTGGCGGAATGGGAGGTTGCGCGATGATTGGACAGTCAATGATAAATGTTAAATCTGGAGGTAGAACTCGAATAGCAGGTATTGCTGCAGCTGTATTTTTATTAATTTTTATTTTATATGCATCATCATATATAGAAATGATACCGATAGCTGCTTTAGTTGGCGTTATGTTTATGGTGGTGATCGGAACCTTTGCTTGGAACTCGTTAAAAATATTATTTTTTGTACCAAAGAGTGATTCATTAGTTATTGTTCTTGTTACAGTTGTAACAGTTCTAGAAGATTTAGCAGTTGCTGTAATTGTAGGAGTAATTGTTTCTGCACTAGTGTTTGCTTGGAAATCTGCCTCAAGAATAAGAGCTGTTGAGAGACCTTCAATTAGAGAAAAAGGTGCTAAGGTTTATGAAATAGAAGGCCCACTTTTTTTTAGCTCAACAGATAGTTTTTTAGAAATTTTTAAACCAGAAGAAGACCCCGAAGTAATTATTATTGATTTTGCTAGATCAAAAGTCATTGATCAATCGGCATTAAAAGCAATTGAAGATATTGCTGATAAATATAATAACTTTGGAAAAAAAGTTAAACTTAGACATTTAACTAAAGATTGTCATAAATTACTAAGTAGAGCTGGTCAGCTAGTTGTTGATAGTGATGATGACCCGGATTATGGAGTTGCAGTTGATTACGATGTTAAATTAGGTATTTTTGGAAAATAAAAATGAGTAAAGAGATAAAAGCTGATGATGTTATATTTAATTTTTTTAAACAAATTTGTGACGAAAAAAATGATGATAAATGTGTTGAGCTTGGCAATAGTTGGATTAATGCAATGAAAACCAATCTTACTAATATGGAAAAAAATCTAGAAGAAAATGATAAAGTTAAACATCAAGAAAATATCGATAGTAACATGAATCATCTTAGTAACCTGAAGGATAAATCAGCTGAAAAATGGCGTGAATATGCAACTCAGTGCATGGTGGAGATCCTAGATCACAAAAGTAAATCTTGAATTTCATTAAAAGATTATTCTCAAGTAGCAATTTAGAATTGCAAATTAATGATGGAGGAAGAGCTGCAGCTGGCTATAAGGGCAAGGTCGGAGATTGCGTTGTTAGATCTATTGCGATCGTATCTGGTCTTTCATATAAAAAAATTTATGATGACTTTTACAAAGCAAATGAAGAATTTAGAAAAACATCACGGTCTAAACTTGCAAAGAGTTTAAAACAAAAAAATGATAGTCCAAGATCAGGTACACATCGTGTAGTTCTCAAAAAATACTTAGCAAAACTAGGATGGAACTGGACACCAACAATGTTTATTGGACAAGGTTGCAAGGTTCATTTAAAAAAAAATGAACTTCCAAGTGGTATTTTAATTGTATCGTGTTCAAAACACATAACAGTTGTCAAAGATGGTGTCCTTCATGACACTTATGATTGCTCAAGAAGAGGCACACGTTGTGTTTATGGGTATTGGACAAAACCTAACTAGGTCATATAAGTATTAAAGATAATATGAAAAAACGCTTACCAAGCTGCGCAGATTGTAGAGATGAGACCTATATACTCACCCAAGTTAGTAGCAGTCCTGAAGTAATATTACTATGCGGCGATTGCTATAATCAAAAATATTCAAAAGAAATACAAAATGAAATTAGTTATAATAAAAATGAAAAAAGCTAAAAAGAGAAAAATTAAAAAAAATAATTATTTAATTTTTTGATTGATGACTAGGACAGCACCAATTATTAAAATAGGAAGTCCTATAATTAAATCTATTTGCCATTCTAAATTTTCAAATATTGTTGATATTAACAAAGCAAGTACAGGCATAAGAACACCAACATATCCAGCCCGACCAGCTCCTACTTTTTCAAGTAATTTTAAATAAAAAATAAAAGCAAATATTGAACCAACAATAGAAAGGTAAGCTAAAGATGCTATATAATTAAAACTGTATTCAAATAGTAATTCAGTACCTCTTATTTGAGTAATTAATAAAGTTACCAATGAACCATATAGCATTGCATAAGCAATTGTTTCTATTAATGGAAAATTATGATTTAAGTTTCGTTGATGAATCATGTTTCCTGTAGATGCACAAAATGTTCCAAGTAAAGCTAAGAATAAACCAATATGAGTTCCGTTATTTAAGTTAAAATTAAAAATTTCATTATTAAAAATAATTATAATTCCTATCATACCAACTGTGGCCCCAATTAAAGTTTTTAAAGAAGGTTTTTTTTTAAAATAAAAAGCTTCTCCCAAAATATTCATGATGACAACAGTTGAAAAAACTATTGCTGGAAACGCACTAATTAAATAAGTATTTGACACATAAAAGAAAACATAGTTTAGAGAATAAAGACAAATACCAAAAAATAAAAACCATAAATGGTGACTAAAAGAAAATTTTAAGTTTTTTTTTTTTATTATTAAATAAATAAAAA
>Ga0209709_10001296_pt1 | contig 23194 bp, 8 predicted proteins | sample ArcticOcean_MG_C_2_FD_187435 | JGI IMG/M metagenome (GOLD analysis project Ga0209709, IMG submission 187435) | Marine microbial communities from western Arctic Ocean - ArcticOcean_MG_CB4_136 (SPAdes) (version 2) | ecosystem: Environmental > Aquatic > Marine > Oceanic | place: Arctic Ocean...
TGGTGTGACTGTTTACGACCGTTGCCATTTAGGCCATGCTCGTTGCTACCTCGCTTTTGATTTGATTCACCGTTGGCTTGAATCATCTGGCTTTGATGTTCATTATGTTCAAAACTTCACCGATATTGACGACAAAATTATCCAGCGAGCAAAGGAGTTGGACGTAGACTGGAAGACTTTGGTCGATGAAAACATTGCAACCTATTACGAAGATATGGATGCACTCAATATACTTCGAGCAGATGATTATCCACGGTGTACCGAATACGTCGATGACATGATTCGAATCACACAAGACCTCATCGACAAAGGCCATGCCTACCAAACGGTTGAAGGGGTCTATTTCCATATTGATTCTGCACCTGAAAAATACGGTGCCCTCACTGGGCAGAACATCGAAGCGGTTCGTTCAGGTGCTGGAGGTCGCGTTGGGGATACGGGTTCAGCAAAGAAGGACCACAAGGATTTCGCACTTTGGAAGGCAGCCAAACCCGGTGAGCCAACTTGGGATTCTCCTTGGGGGCCGGGCCGGCCAGGTTGGCACATCGAATGTACCGCTATGTCGATGGATTACTTCGGTGCCCAATTCGATATTCACGGTGGCGGCCATGACTTGCGATTCCCTCACCATGAAGCAGAAATCTTCCAAGGCGAATGCCATACTGGATGCAGCCCAGTTGTTCATCATTGGTTGCACAACGGTTTTGTCAACATCGATGGCGAGAAAATGAGCAAATCACTCGGGAATTTTTGGACCATACAAGAGATTCTTGAAAAAGTCGATGCAATGGTTCTTCGTTTCTCATTGATCAATGCCCATTATCGCTCTCCAATTGACATGAATGAAACGATTCTCAAAGATGCTGAACGAAACTACAATCGTTTACTTGCCACCTATGTTCGGGCCTTGAAAATCACGGTTATACAGACTTCGCCAGTTGATTTGCCACAAGCCGACATCACCAGCCAACAACCTCTTTCACGTTCTTTGGGGATGCTTGAGAAGATGGCTGAAGGCTTTGCTCAAGCAATGGATGATGATTTCAACAGTCGTGAAGCAATCGCTAAGGTCTTAGGTGCAGTTCGGGAAATCGGTAAAATGCTTGACAGTGGAATGGACCAAGCCGACAGTCATGCATTTGCTCGTTATGCTGTCGAATGGCTTGAGGAAACTGCTGGAACTGTTCTTGGCGTTCTACCTTCGCGTGAGATGGCACTTGCTGAACCTGAAGAAGACCCTCGTCGAGCACAAGTTGCTGATGAGGTAGACGCGCTCTTGGTCGCTCGGAGTGAGGCTCGAGATACCAAAGATTGGTCAAAGGCTGATGAAATTCGTGATCAACTCAAAGCAATGGGTGTCGTGGTGACTGATACGTCCGATGGACCTTCATGGGCCCTCGAATGAATCACTCTTTTTTATCTGTATTCGAAGGGCTACTTTTCATCGGCGGTGGAGCTGGAATAAACCCTACCTCGTTCCCATCAAGTTGAGTCGCTTCGTCCAATGCATCATCGTCCCACATCTTTTCAATGAAGGCATCTTTCGAATTCAAATTGAGTTCATCACCTTTGCTTTTCGATGCGAATAATAATCCCGCAGCCAACACGATAATGATTCCAATGAGTAGGTATGTTGCGCTGTTTTTCGTGCTGTCTGAAGAACTTGAATCTGAATCACTGATGCCTTGTTCTTTATCGATACATTCTCCCGAAAAAGTATACGTGAGAGAAGGACAATCAATATCTGTGTCGTCTGTTGTATCAGTACCGCCAGTTGTATCTGTACCGCCAGTAGTATCAGTGCCTCCAGTGTTGTCATTGCCACCAGTGTTGTCAGTGCCTCCAGTGTTGTCATTACCACCAGTGTTGGATGGGTCTGTAGTCAAGTCAACATTGACACCGGTTCGGTCACCATCAGCATCCATAGGGATGTCGTAGAATGCATAGAGTTTGGAAAGGTCGATATGCGTATTCGCCCATGAAGAGCGGTTGATGACATCGAAGTAGCGCTCATCACCTGTCGTGAAGATTGGGTCAACGGTCATGGTCTTCAGTTGTGAAACTCCATTGTTTGCAGAGTTCTTGCCGTCGAATTCAGAATCAAGATAGGCTTGGACTTGAGCATCAGTCTCCCATGCAACAGGAACATCATTTTCTTCAGGTACAGACCAGTGTTCTCGGATATCGGAGACATCGTTTCGCATAGCCATGGCCATACCAGCTTCAATCTCGGCCCAAGTTTGTGAACCATCAACCACAGTTGAGGAAGTGATGTCAAGTGCCTTTGAAACACCACCACCATTGATTGGTTCCCAGTCATCACCCTTGAGTGCAGTCATGATATCTTGGTCACCAAACAGTGCCTTTCCATTCACGACTGTGAGACGAACATCTGCATCGATTGACTCAATGAGATTTCGATATGGGTCGTCGTGGAAGGTATCCATGACCACGAGGTCTGCATACATTCCTGCTTTGATTTGTCCAACATAATCTTGCCATTCTGCAGCGGCTGCAGGGTTTGATGTGACCATTTCCACCATTTGATAATTCGAGAAATACGATTCCATGACTTCGCTGTTCCAGAGGTCTGCAACCTTTAGTTCATGCAAATTGTTCTTGGAACCACTTGGCCCCCAATCTGGGGCTAAAGAGATTTTGACACCTGCTTTGTCAGCTGCACGGACATCGGTTGTGTTACCATACAACAGGAGATTGGAGAGTGGTGACCACACCAATTTAGAGCCAACAGCACCCATTGAATCAAATTGTGATGGCGTAAGTGCCGTGCCGTGAATTACAACAGTAGGTTCAGCGAGAAGACCCTTACTTTTGAGTAAATCAAACTCATCTCTACTGGTCTGGTCGACACCTTCTGACATGTGTATATACCATGCTTCAATGTCACCATCATTGAAATCAGCAATTTTACCATTGGAGTTGTAACTTGATTCATCCCAACTACATACTGCACATGTGACGCCTTTCTCTTTTCCAAAATTATACAATTCTACGTTTCGTGAAAGAGTGCTATCCCATGCGTCGTTGCCGGATGGGGAACCCTGTACTGCAGTGACACCGCCCGAAATTGCTTGGACTTCAGCGTACTTCATTTGTTCAGTTGCCAAACCCCATTGACTGTTCGATTGAACGTTGTTTTTCATCCAAGTGATGCTCGGTTGGTAGTCGTAGTTAGCGCCCCATTGACCGCGATTGGTGTAGCCTCCCTCGGCTGATTTCTGAGAATCAGACAAGTGCACATTAAAGTCCCAAAGAGGAATGTGATTGTAGTGCATATGGTTGTGTAAGTCAATCAAACCAGGATAAATGGTACCGTTGGTTTCAATGACTGGTACATTTGTTAAATCGGCATGGTTTGGTACAGAGGAGCTCGATGACCAAACTGCATCAATCATGCCGTCTCGAACCAAAACATTGCCTTGGTTGATGACGCTGTTTTCACCTTCCATAGTAACGACTCTACCTTTGAGAATGAAAGCATCGGGTGATGAGGTGTCAGCCACTTTGTAGCACTTGACCATGTTGAGGGCGACGCTTGAATCAGGGTCGTTTGGGCCCCAGCCGGGAGTCGGATCAACTTCCATCACATCTCCGGAAGAATCTAGGATAATTGAATTTCCATAAAATCCGAATTGTTCAGGAATTGTCATTGAATCGGCCACAGCACCAGACGTATCAGCGACCGACACGGTTTCACGTTCATACCAATCCAAAATAATATCAGAATCTGCACTAAACACAACAATTCGGCCACCTGCATCAATGACGGTGTTCCATGCAAGTTGGCAAGGAGGGCTGCCTGAGGTGGTACTCAATTTCCAATCTGAAACGTTAACTGGCGTTGAACCAGTGTTCCATAATTCGATGAATTGGTCAGAATATTTGCCGTAATCACCATCGCTATTCCAGTCTACTGCACCGTAGACATTGGATGATGTAGCGTTTGATTCCAATTTATTTGGGCTTCGAAAAAGTTCTGAAACTTCAATTGCAGAATCTCGTGCACTCACTTCAGAAACTTCACTCATTTCATGAGGTGCTGGGGTCGTTGGGGCAAGCGGTGCAAGAAACAATACTAAAATGAGGAGCGTGGTTAATTGTGACAGGCGCATGTTTTGGCGTTTGGTAGCAAGCACATGAAGGCGTCGCTTGAGCAACCACAAGCGGACAGGTTGAAGTAGCGCCGATTTTGAAACGATTTCATGGCCTCCGTAGAGATACATGAACCTGAATTTTCAGACATCATTGACAATAATTCCATCGTCCTTCTTGACTTTTGGGCAGAATGGTGCGGTCCATGCAAAGCCTATGGACCAGTTTATGAACGAGTTTCTGAAGAATTCCCTGATGTTATCTTTGGAAAAATCGATACCGAAGCGGAATCACAACTTGCTAAATCGTTCGATATCCGTTCGATTCCAACGACGATTGCATTCAAAGATGGAATCGGTGTCTTCATGCAGCCAGGTGCTCTCCCCGAAGATGCTTTACGAGATTTAATCACCACACTTATCGACTTGGATATGGTTGAAGTTCGGGCTGAACTTGAAATCCGTAACGCGGCTGAGCAAGAAAATCAAGAAGAGAAAAAAGAGAAAAAAGACAAAGAAGAGAAAGAAGAGAAAGAAGAGAAAGAAGACAAAGAAGAGAAAGAAGAGAAAGAAGACAAAGAAGAGAAAGAAGACAAAGAATGAACTTTATTCAACGACCAAACAGCCGGTGTGTTCAAAAAACACCTCCGGCCCCCTCGACACATGAACTTCCGACCCTGGCTCATTTTGTTCGTCATGATGACCACCAGTTTATCTGGGTGTTTTGGTGAGCAAAAGATAGATGATGGCGGTGTAACTGCTCCATATGACTTCTATCCTGAGCCTTGGGAGCGAAGTGAAATGCAATACGTCGAGACCGATATTTATTCTCGGGTCAGTTACAACGGCTCCTATGGAATCGCCGCTGCTCAATCCATCTTTGTCCCAGTGCCTTCGATTACTGCTGCTGACGGCGGTTCCGGTGTCACCGGTGGCGCTGAAGTCCATCTCGGATTATGGTTGCCTGTGATTGAAGGGTGTGATTGGACTTCAGCGAACCTTACTGCTGAATGCCAAGTCCCAGTGATTTCGGAAGTCGGGCCATACTACGACGATGGCGATGTTGATGCACTTACACCTGCGGACCGCCTTGGGAAATTTCTGATTGAAAATTACGTTCCTCATGGCTATGCGGTCGCCCAAGTTTCAGTGTTTGGAACTGGAGAATCAAACCATTGCATGGATTTGATGGGCACCGATGAACAACGTGGAGTCGATGCAGCCGTCACCTGGCTTGGCACTCAACCTTGGTCAAATGGAAAGGTGGGAATGATTGGTAAATCCTATGATGGTTCAACCCCTTGGCAGGCTGCAACTTTTGGTAATCCTCATCTGGCAACCATTGTTCCAATGTCTGGACTGATTGGTGTCCACGAATTGATGTGGCGAAACGGAAGTATGGAAGCACGTGGCATGATTATGCACAACGGCGTCTATGGCTCGTTTGGCGTTGATGGTGATACTGAAGATGCAGAAAATCTCTGTGAAGGTTATCTCGAAGGCTATGTCAATGGACCTGCAGCCTACCTCTCCGGTGGCATGGTTGATTATGCTGGAAATACCTATTGGACCGAACGTTCATTCCTCGACCGTGTTGTTGAGAATTACAACGGTTCAGTGTATATTATCCAAGGTATGCAAGACTGGAACGTCGACCCTCACATGGCGTTCCCAACTCACCAAATTGTCGAGGCAGCAGGAATCGAAACCAAGACACTTGCAGGTCAATGGAATCACAATTATCCTGATCGTCAAGACCACGCAGATTTACCTGCTGGTGAAGGTTCGGAAGCATTCCCCTACACTCAACGATGGGACTGGGCCGATGAGATGCTGTATTGGTTTGACTGGTATCTCAAAGGAGACGGACGCGCTCCAGCACTTGGTGTTGAAATCCAGGATAACCGAGGCGGCTGGAGATTTGAATCAACCTATCCAGCAGATGATACGTATTATTTGGAAGTCGGTGCAGCTGATATGAATCCAAGCGGTGCTTCAATGGTGACGACAACTGAAACAATTACTCTCACCTATGGGCCCTTTGAAGAAGACGTCTATATCGCAGGAATGCCGTCGTTTCATATTCCTATTACCACGCATACAGCGAACGGTGCTCACGGCTATCTGGAAATGACAGATGATTCAGGAATGCATCTTGGTCACGCTGTTATGGATTTCCGATTTGCAGATGGTGGGCGTGATGGAAATCCAGCCCTCGTTGCTTTTTCATCAGTCACAGGGAAAATGGAATTCATGCCAATGGATGTCTTCTTGGAAGCAGGTGAATCGATTCATATCTCGATGACACAAACTGGTCGGGATTACGTTCCATCACCCGCATCAGTTGGAGGCTATTCCATCAACTGGGCAGGTGCAACAATGACTCTCCCTCTTGTCAACCGCACATGTGCAGATTTATTCCAAGCCCCGATGCATGACTACGGTGGAGAATCCGGCCGTCTTTGTTAATTAATCGAACATCGCAAGGATATCTCGGAACAATGTTTGAGCATGGCCTTGACTTCGTTCAACCAATCGCTTGACAATCAACTCTGGTGTTGAACGAGCCAAATGATTTCTCTTTGGAGTTCGGTCTACCATCAATTCCAAGTTTGCATCAAGACCGGTTGCTTCAATTCCATCGACTCTCAAATCATCACGTCCAGTCGCTTTGATAATAGCCGGTGCTAAGTGGGTCACAAGCATCATGGTTGTGTCATCTTGAGCTTCTGCAGCAAGTAACATCCCAGCAATTATTCGGGCACCTGCGCCAGGCTCAGTGATGGCTTCAAGTTCATCAGCAAGAATCAATTTAGGTGTAGGGTCGCTCACGACATTCGCTAATTCAACCAGAGTTTGCTCTAAAGCACCAGCACTTTGAGTACCTCCTGCTTTGGCAAGAATATGCAAGGCATCCACTTGACCGACACGGGCAGAATCAGCCGGTACCGGTAAGCCCATGTGTGCAAGAATACACGTGTGTGCAAGTAATTCGAGGAGGGTAGTTTTTCCTCCGGAGTTGGCACCGGTGAGAAGCGCCAGTGACTGTTGGTCTTCTCTATCTCCAGCAAGGCCAAGCCCGTAGGTGACTGGGTCAGGCTGGCACCCCAAGAGAAGGTGTCTTCCTTGCTCGATGAAGATGCCATGTTCGACAAATTCAGGCAGAACGCATTGTCTATCAGCAGCCCACTGAGCGATACAGACCCATTGGTCAATTCCAATCATAGCGCGAACTGCTTCTTCACAACGTTCACGCAACGGCCCCAATTTCTTTGCCAAAATGAGCATGTGTTCAATCTGGCCCGTTTTCAATTTCGTTTCTAATGCTTGGTCGATCTCATCAATTATTTTCCGATTGATTTTGGCTGGCCATTGGGATGAGAATATATCATAGGGGCATCGAACACCCGTTCCTTCAAGAGTTTGTACCATTGTTTGTTTTGCCTTTTCCATCGCCTCTGTAATGACATCTTCCGTAGCTTCTTGCAGTTTTCGTTGGAAGGCTGCACCATCTGAGAGTGCTTCGAGTAATTCAGCACCACTGAGGTTCATTTTCGCATCATCCATTGCCTTTGCAACTTCTGTGTTGACTTGTTCTTCAAGGGATTTGGCAGTTTTCCAAAGTTTATCTTTGACCTCGGCCATGATTTCCAAATCCCCTTGGTCATCGATGCTCATGAGTATTTCTGGCAGTTGTTCAAGTCCCACTACCAGTTCATACACTTCATCGATGAACGGATGCTTTTCAGCCGGCTTTCTTCCCATTTGTACAATGCCGGTTAGGACCGAGAGTGTGCGTATATTATGTCGGAACCAATCGATGGTTCGTTCGGGAAGAATCAATTCCGTATTGTTTGAATTCTGCAATACAACCCATCCATCGGGTGTATCTGCTGGCGCCCCTGAACCAATCCATGTTATCGATTTGAAAACGGTGTAATCTTTCCAAGTTTCTCCTTCACCTGGTTGTAACACGCGGCACCACTTTTTGAATCCTTCAAGTGGCTCCTTGCTGACAACAACCCGTTCATAACGTTCGTTGTTGAAACGTGTTTGTCGGAGGTTTTGAAACAGGCTGGCCAATGCATTCATGCTTTGAGCATGCTTTTGAGCGTAATTCATAGCGTGGCTCACTTTCAGTCTTCGCTCGGCTGGATTCTCAATTGGCATCAATAACTGCATTCGTTCACGTGTAGCAGCACATGAGGCAAAGGACACAATGTCTTGCAGCAAAGAGCGATGCAAACGTTCAGCTTCTTTGGTCGCTAAAAACGAGCCGGATTGACCTGCAACCATCCGTGCAAGCGACAAGGCTCGTTTTGGCGATACGCCATCAATTTCAGCAATGCGAGCAATATCACCTGATTTTAACGAGGCGATTGCTTCGTCTTCTCCTCCGAAATGTTCGGTTATTTTTTGCGCAAGTCGTTGGCCAACTCCGGGTAAGGTACTCAGAACCATACTCGTCATTGTTTGTCAAGGGCTTTTGAGGATATTGCTCAAACACCTCTAAGAGTGAGTGAAAATGAAGCGATAAGCCATCACGAATAATCGGGTAATTCCATCTCAACTGCAAACAACGGGTCAGGGTCGGTTGAATCGTGGTATGCTACGACTACACCGCCATCATTGAGGATGGCGAGGGATGCAAAGTCAAAACGGATATCGTTGCCAGCACCCGAGGTTGAATCCAAGTCACCTTGGCCGATGTAGGTCAAGGTATCTGGGGACATGTCTTCGGAATATCCACGCACATGGTAGACCATATCGACATCAGGTCCGTCGATGCTTTGGTAGCGGATGTTGAGAATGAAGAGATCTAAATCACCGTTGGCTTGGAACTCCCATTCTTCAATGGAGGAGGAGACTGAACCCATTTCATAGGTGTAATTCTCCCAGGTCACGGCTCCATCTGTCGACATATAATGGGTAAAGGAGGTGCCACTGTTGGCAACACAATGCAAGGTTCCGGCGGAATCAAAGTGACAGTATTGCGAAGGGAATTGAACTTCGAGTTCATTCCATGATAAGGTGGTGTCCATATAGGCAGCATTTCCATTTGTGTAGTAACTTGGGAATATGAGTCCACCAGTGGGCATAGGGAAGGCTCGCATTTCCTTGTGTGGTTTGTTGACGTCGAAATAGGCAGTCAGGCCTTCTTCAGTGAAGTTGAGGTCGAGTTCGATGATTGGGTCATTCGAATCTCTGCTGGTAAATTGGAAAGGATAGTAATTCAATCCATCAACACTGATTTGGCCACCTGCATCGAGACTTTGATGCCAAAAGTTGGAGACGACAATACTTGCCCAATCACCACTGCCAATCGAGGATGAAATCGGTCCAACCACTTCCACTTGCCACGAACGGTCATAGAAAGGTTCAGTCAATCGGTTGTAACACCATTTCCATTCTGATTCTGAATCATCATACAAGAGGGCATAGAATTTGTCGATTTTCCCATCGGCTCCGATATAGGGAAACCAAGTCATTGAGATGATGTCGCCGTTGGTGGCTTGAACGATACTGCCTTCTCCAAGGCCTTCTTGACCGGGGTTGGTTGGAACGAAAGTTACGCATTGTCCGATTGCTGGAAGAACTTCGGGAATATAGGTGTCCCAAGCATGGCCACGGTCTTCACTCCAGACGGGGTATTCGCCACCGATGTTGAGGATTTGTCCTTCGATGGTTGTGGCAAGATAATGTTCACAACAGTTGCCACCTTTCGTTGCATCAAAGACAGCCCAGGTCGTATTGGTCGTTTCATTGGTTCGTAAATCGACGGTAACAAACATTCGAGCATCTTCATGCTGTGCTTGGTCAATGAATGAATAGGATTCCCAAAGGGACGCCTTCCTTTCGTCCTCGACGAGTTCTTCACCGCTACCAAAGCAGCCTGCCAGTACAGTGGAGGCTACCAACAGAATGGACAGTGCGATGCGACGCATGAATCTGCGTAGTGCCTCATCGCTTTGAAGGCGTCGCTAGCATGAGATGCCCGAAAGAAGCCTTATTGGACGGTAAACCAAACTGAAGTTCCGTCGACTTCAAAAGTTTCAGCATCGACTGAAGGAGTTTCAGAATCCGAATGGAACACGGCTGCAGCAGCACGAGTTTCGGAAACAATCCAGTCACGGTCTTGCTCAAACATATCGGGTGCATTCTTGGTCCAAATTTCCAAGTCAATGGTAGCCTCAATCGCAAGATTGAGGTCCTTGCGCATGGCTTGAATACGTCGAGTGATGTCCCGAGCCAGCCCTTTTGAAAGCAGTGCAGGTGTGTCATTCATATCAAGAACAAGACTGATTTGTTGTGCATCATCTCCCTGGCCAATGGTGACCGTTGAAGCAGCAAACCCTTGGCGTTCGACACGACGGATTTCAACATCATTCTCTTCGATTTTGATGCCTAAGACCTCACATGTGCCAGCTTGGATTGCAGCCAACATTGCTGTTGGGTCTGCAGCATTCTTGATTTCATTGGCAACAGCATTGACTTCACTGCGTGCTTTAGGTGCAAGTGCACGGAAGTTCGGTGCAAGTTCGATTTGTTGGAATCGGTCGAGGTCATTTTCGACCTCAATTGCTTCTACATTCAATTCCTCAGCGAGAATATCGTGGAACTCTTCCATGTCTGGTCCAGATACAATCCATCCTTGTGAACAAGGTAAGCGTTGTCTTCTTCCAGCATCAACTCGAATACGCCGACCAACTTCGGCAAGTTCTCGAACCAAGGCCATGGAAGTTTCAAGCGTAGAGTCCTGAGGTGGGAGGTTGGCCGTTGCAGCAGCAGCCTCTTCATCCCAGTTGTCAGCAGTTGCTCCTTCGAGTGAGCCTGGAATACCAAGTGGCCAAGCCGCTTGATGAACCGTTTCTCCTGTGAGATTACGGTGAATCGTATCGACCATAAATGGGCTCACTGGTGCCATAAGGCGGCATACGGTCGTCAGAATTTCATGAAGGGTGTGTTGGCATGCAATCTTGTCTGTAGTTTCAGCGTCATCCCAAAGTCGACGACGACTGCGACGGACATACCAATTGGAGACATCGTTGACAATGAAGTCTTCGAGGTCACGGCAAGCCTTGTGGAAATTCCAGCTTTTGAAATCAGCATGGTAGTTTTGAGCAGTTGTGGCAAGTCGAGATAAGATCCAGCGGTCAAGCGATGGACGAGAAGCGACTTCAGACGTAGATTGTTCAGGGTCAAAACCGTCAAGAGCAGCGTAATCTGCATGGAATTTGTAAATATTCCAGAGCGTTAAGAACATCTTTGCATAGGTTTCACGAACGCCATTTGAATCGAACTTGAGGGGATTCCAAGGTGCACCGGCTGTGACCATATACCAGCGAGTTGCATCTGCACCTTCTCGATTAAAATGGTCCCAAGGGTCGACAATGTTTCCTTTCGATTTCGACATTTTCTTTCCTTCAGCGTCAAGAATCAGGCCAAGGCTCAAACATCGCTTGTAAGCAGGTTTGTCAAAGACAGCGGTTGAAACGGCAAGCAATGTGTAGAACCATCCTCGAGTTTGGTCTACACCTTCACAGATGTAATCGACTGGGAATGAAGCATCAAAAGTTTCACTTCCCTCAAATGGATGATGCCATTGTGCGAAAGGTGCGCAGCCTGAATCGAACCAGCAATCCATGACAAAGGGTTCTCTGTGCATTGCTTTCCCACCCTCCGAAAGGAGTGTGTAGTCATCAACAACAGGCCGGTGAAGATCAACATCATCTGGACAAACTGGATTTTTAATTCCAGCAGCAACAGCCTTGGCCACTTCTGCTTGGAGTTCAGCAATCGAGCCGATACATTTCATGTTGCCTTCATCGTCTCGCCATACTGGAAGAGGAGTCCCCCAATACCGTTCACGAGAAATGGCCCAATCTTTGACGTTACGAAGCCATTCACCAAATCGGCCTTCCCCGACCCAATCCGGCGCCCATTCTACTTCAGCATTGAATTCAAGGAGGCGTTCTTTGACTTCAGTCATTCGAACAAACCATGAATCCATCGCATAGTAAAGTAATGGATGATCGGTTCTCCAACAGTGTGGATAGTCGTGCAGATAGGCTTTTTCTCGGTAGAGTAGACCACTTTCTGGCCCTTTGCCATTACTACCGCCAGGGGCGGAAAGAAGTTCGATGATTGTTTGGTCGCATTCTTTGACATAGCGCTCATCGAGTTGTGGATGAACTCCGGTTAGGAATGCGCCGTCCATGCCAACGGTATGGTGAGCTGGAAGTCCAGCAGCCATTCCGAGGTTGTAATCGTCTTCACCATACATGACGGCGGTGTGAACAACACCTGTTCCATCAGTTGTGGTGACCCAATCCGCTTCAAGAACGGTCCAAGCAGTGGTTGATTCACCACGAGGTACAGCATCGGGGAACAAAGGTTCGTAGGCACGTCCTACCAAAGACGAACCAGGGAATTCTTCGAGAACCTCGACGTTATGACGCATGACTTCTTTCATCAAATCTTTTGCCAAAATAATTTCTTCTCCAACTGAAGCACCACCGGCTCCAATCCAATTCTCGGCTTGCTCTGTAACCCGTGCTCGCACATAGGTCACTTCAGGCCCTACGGCTAATCCAACGTTACCAGGAAGTGTCCATGGTGTTGTGGTCCAGGCGAGAATACTTGCAGAATCATCGATTAACTTGAACTTCACATATACAGATGGTTCTTCGACTTCTTTGTATCCAAGAGCCACTTCATGGCTTGAGTAAGATGTTCCAGTTTGGGGGCAGTACGGCAGAACTTTGTAACCGCGATACAACAATCCCTTGTCGAACATTTGTTTGATTGCCCACCAACACGATTCAACATAATTGTTGTCAAGAGTGACATAGGGATTATCCAAATCGACCCAGTAAGCCATTCGCTCGGTCATTTCTCTCCAAGCGGATTCATAGGTCCATACCGAATCACGGCAGGCCTGATTGAAATTACCCATCCCAAAGGCTTCAATTGATTCATTGGACTTCAAATCCATTCGCTTTTGAACTTCGATTTCGACTGGTAAACCATGCGTATCCCAGCCACCCTTTCTTTCAACGCGGAACCCTTCCATGGTTTTCCACCGGCACACGAGATCTTTGTATGCTCGGGCAACGACATGGTGAATACCAGGTTTACCATTGGCTGTTGGTGGTCCTTCAAGGAAGATAAATGGCGCCCCATTCCGGTTGGTTTCAATGGATTGCTGGAATGCGTTTTCCTTTTTCCATGCCTCCAACAAGGTAGTCTCGAGCGCGACTGCGTCGAGTTCACCTGCAGACTTTGGACGTGCCATAGCCATGCGAGAAGCGTTTTTGTCTTGAACCTCACCCTTGTTTAATCTTGTAAAAATGAACATTTGAGATGTTTGAGATTTCCACAGAGGAACCTTTGCTTATTCAAGAACTTGAAAGTGTGTTGGGGTATGTTTGAAGTCCTTTAACCGATAGGGGAGAGTATGACGGGGTCTTCATCGCGGCGTGGGGCCTTTCTCCTCACTCTCCTGATGCTGTTTGGTGGCCCGTTACAAAGCATGTTGACCGACGGTACTTCACCGTCCTCAAATCCAGTCTTTTTGGAGGGTGATGACACGATTCTCTTTGCTGGTGTAGGAGACGACGCAATCCTACAGTTGCCGGGTTCGGGTTCGTATTCTGATTCATTGACGATTGAAGTGCCGAGTAATGCTCCAGTGACCGACATTCACCTTTCAATGAAACCATCAATCGATGCCACGCATCAAGGCTTTGTGTGGAGTGATGATTCTATTTGGAGCCACAGCAGTTCGACCAACAACGGAACCTTTGGGCAAAATAATGTGTTGACCGGTAATGGTGCGGGAACTCTTTGGGATTTCAATAGCAATTCTATTGGTTGGACCTTTTCAAATGCGTATTCTTCCCGTGTGACATCACCAAGTTGTGGCTTGAATGGCAGTTCAGGTGGTTCTATTCGGACCTATGCAGGCGCAACCTATGCCACTTCACCCGTCAATGATTTTTCAGGAGTTTCAGCAATGCCTCTCCATGTTTGGGTACGCGAAGGTTCCAGTTCGTGCGGTGAAGAGCCTGATGGAAACGAAGATTTGCAAATACAATATCGTACCGCCAGCAATACTTGGACAACTCTTCACACGTTCTCTGGGAGCCCGTCGAGTACCAATATTGCTACTCAATACATGACCAATCTCCCCGCAGCAGCCCTTCATACCACTACACAAATCCGTTTCCATCAAACCTCTGGTTCTGGAACCTGTTGTGATTATTGGTTTGTTGATGATGTTCACTTTGCCACACCTCCCTCCGCAGAATGGACCAGTCCAACCATCGGGTTTCCAGCGAGTTCATTCCAAGATGTCGAACAAGGGCCATGGGCTCCTCTCCACATCGACGCTGAAGTACCATCTGGGGCAAACCTCAACTGGACCATTCTTGATGGCTCAACTGGAAACCCAATCCCTGGAATGATGGGGAGTGGTGCTGGTTGGATTCCACTGAATGCATTGGATTGGCAAACTTTTACTTCAATCCGCTTGAATCTGTATTTAGAACCATCTTCAAGCGGCCAAATGCCAAGCATCTATTCGGTCAGTGGTGATGGAACTTATGCTTTATCGTTTACCAATGACCCGATACTCGATGGCTGGACTACGAAGGGTGGAACAGCCTTTTCTCCAGCTACCACTTCATTGAATGGAATGGAAAACGATTCGTTTACTTCTCCTTGGTTTTCTACTTCTGCAGCCCTTGCTGAGATACATGTCGACGCATCAATGACCCTTGCTCAAGCCCAAATCCGGACCTCTCTCGCTGAGAACTGGTCTGATATCGCCCTTCCATACTCGATGAGTTTACTTGGAAATGAAGGTTCCGTTGGCTCCTATCAAGTGCAATTTATTGCGGCCTCAAATAATACCACTGATATATGGGAAGTCTTTGATTTTGAAACAGGTGCTTTCGGAGGAGTGCAACCCGTTGCACCAGCGATAGATTTCGCCCAAGATGGAATTTTTGAATGGGGCGGAAGCGATGCTCGCGTCGGCTCTTGGGGCTGGCAAGACCGTTTTGAAAACGGTCAAACTTCGATTGCTGCCAATCCAGGCATTAGCGGAAGTTCAACAGTAAAGGCTTGGATTCCTGCTACAGACCTCAGCAGTTTTTGTTTTAGTGCATTATCGCTCAATGGAAACTTGGCATCGATCACTCTTGTTCATGGTGGCCAAAACATTGCCAATTGGACGATTGAGAATGGTTCAAGTTATTTTGTCCTCGACCAAACGCAACTTAGTGAATTGAATGCAGCCATCGCAGGAGCGTCTTCCTTGGCAAGTGCGCTTGGGTCCTATTTCACTGAAATTGAATTCGAAGTCTTTGGTTCGGGTAATGTGACCTTAGCAGGTCTTGGCATACCTTATGAGGCTTCTAACAGCGTAACCGCTCTTGTTGATTCCGCCTTCGTATTGGAGATGAATGGAGCCCGTTATGGTTTGTCTGCCGCCGGTGGAGTTCACCAAATTCCGCTACCACTGACTTCAGAAACCGCTGGTGGACTTCATGTTTCCATCGAAGGATTGAACACTTCATCCAGCGTTCAACTGGTCAATATGGACATGCATACAGATGCGATTATTTTGACACCAAGTCAACGATGGCAAACAATGGAAACGACTTTCAATGTCTTTTCATCTACGGCCGCCTTAGCACGTCTTGACGTTGTTGGAGGTGAATATTCAGCAACATGGTTACTGCCTCTTAACGGCGGCTCTCCAATTGGTACTGGAGATTCAGCACTTGTTGAACTCCACCCTACCGCTGCGGTGACCAGTGTTGAAAGCGGCACTTCGATAACCATGAACATCACCTTTAGAATTGAACCATCTTGGGAGGATTCCGATACCATTCAGGTCTCTTCTCGATTATTACTTTCCAATGGAGTTCTCTCGATTCCAGCTTTGTATTCATGGGGTGGAATGGGCTCCCAAGGCTTCGAAAACGATTTGGAAATTAAACAAGTCACGTTCACGAACTCATACGGTATTGAACTGGAACCAACGGACTACTATCTCAAAGCCGGTTCGACCATTGAAATCGGAATTCAAATTGGCTTTGAAGGCATGAACACTCCAGATGCATTTGCAGATGGTGATGCAATTGTTGAATTCTATCGGGGGGAGAACCTTGTTGCAAATACGACCGTACTCGATGGTAACATGTGGAACCTTACCGAGAATCTCCCGTTTACTTTCGGAGTGGCTGTTTGGCATTTTGAAGTAAAACCAATCAATGGCTCAGGCACGACGCCCGCAGCGGTATTTACTCGGGCATTCCATATCGATTCGATAGCACCACAAGTCCTCGAAACAAACATAAATCGTTACGACCATCGAACCCCTTCGACGACTCAAACGGTTCAAATCCAAATATCCGACCAGCCTATTTTGCCTCAAAATATCAATGCCATGGTATGGAGGGAATGGATAGATGATGACAATTTTAACCAATGGCCAGATGAAAATGAATACCATCCACTCGGCTTGTTTATTCCAAATAACCTCTCCTCACTGATCGGTCAATACACCTTGATGATGGATGATACCGGCGGAAGTATTGGGCAGAAAGTTTCAGTCTATCTGGCAGGTTCTGATAATGCAGGTCATCCACTGGAAAACGGTGGTACAAATATTTCTGGAGAACAATTGTTCATGTATCAAATAGCGACGGATGGAGCGCCTACTGTTGCCGCCAATGCGTTTTCGTTTGATGGCGGCAAGAAATCTTGGTTACATCCTGAAACACCCTATGTATTCGAAGTTGATATTTCAGAACCCAACGGTGGTTCTGACTTCTCGACCGTTGTCGTCGAATTGGCATCCAATCAAGGCAGCGACCCACTCCCTATTCGATGGGATTTCACCACCGGAAATTGTACCACGACCAGCCCCCACGTCTTGATTGAAGATTGTGAAATGCGTGGCGCCAACGGCCCTGCCGACCCCTATGAGCGTGACATGACGCTCAATGTTGAACTGAAATTAGCATGGACCACCCCCGACTTGGGTGAAACTCGAAGAGAACCTGGGATTCGGGTGATCGATAGGGCAGGGCAAGAAGTCTTCCACACCTTCCCAGAACACCGCTGGCGATTTTCGGCAGCAATGGAGATACCGGAAGATACTGTGACTTTGATTCTCTCACAAGGAACATTATTGGGCGATGGTGCTCGTTTGGCACCAAACAGTCCTTTGGAAATTGCCGGAGATGTAGTTTTTGCTGAAACAGGGCTCACCCCAGACTTCGATTGCCAAATCGAAGTTTTGTTTGCCGGCTCGACGACTTCAGCCAGTTCACTCGATGGAATCTGGTCTGTTGCTTTGCAAGCACCTTCCACAACCATGACTATTCCGCTCACTTGGAGCGTTGGTTGTCTGCAAGGACAAGGTGTTGATGCTACCGACCAAGAAACATCGGTTCGCTGGATTATTGTTGATGGAACCGGTCCAATACCGGTTGAAGTTTCGAATCCTCGACCTGCCTCTGTCCTCGAAGCCGAATCACATGAAGTCCGTATTCTTCTTTCTGAAGCAGGTGGCTTAGATGTAGATTCACTTGAATTGGTTTGGTGGGTCGAAGAAAAAGCAACAGGTGACCGTTTGCGAAACGGAATCGAACCACTTTCATTGGTGGGCTCAGACATTTCGGGATTACGTTTGGAAGTTGTTGGTTCCATTGATTTGAGCGAAATTACGTCTGAAATGTTGGAAAGCAGACTTTCAGTACATATTTTGGTCACCGGAAGAGACCTGGCTGACAATGAAGTTCTCGGTCTTGGCGGCACGCCTGCTGGAACGCCCGTTGGCATTTGGGACATGGTGTGGCTCAAACCAGAATTCTCGATGCAAGGCGCTTCAATCAGTTATTCTCGTCTCTTGGTTGAAATTGGCCAAACAACAATTGTCACAGCCTATGTAGAAAACACAGGTACACTCAACGGTTCAGTTGAAGTGATCTTTACCGAAGTTCTTGCCGATGGAACACATTCGATGCTCCGTCGCATGACGGTTGATGTTGCAAAAGGCGGTGGTGTGCCAGTCTCCACTGATTGGAATCCATCACAATCTGGTTTGCAATGGGTCGAAGTTCAGTTAGAAAGTGGTTCGACTTCAATTGGTCCATCGATTGATGTCCGTCTGGAGCGTGAAGAGTCCTTTTCTGAGAAGGTCTTTGGAGATGTCCACCCTGTGCTGGGTACTTTTGCAGCCATTCTTTTCCTCTCTATTGTCCTTACAGGTTTGGTTTGGGCAAGGCGCATGACCTTGAACCGTGGTTCGAAATTGGAATACGATTGGGATGAGTACTCATCTGAACTGGAAGACGATGACGACGAATATGAAGATGAAGAGGAGGAGGAAGCGCTAGCATCTCCGATTGAAACCGCACAGGTTGCAGCGGTAGCGTCTCCTGCCGCATCCGTTAAAGAAACGGATTGGGTTATGGGTTCAGATGGCTACTGGTGGTATCATGACAAAGGAACCAACGAGTGGTGGTACAAGAATACTGAAGGCGAAATCGTCCAGCACAAATGACGCATTGGAGTGATGGAATGGGTCGAATGATTGGTCTGCTGCAAGTTGACCCTACCGTCGGTGATTTGACCGGAAATGCGCAACGTCTTGAGCACCTTGCTCACCTTGCATCAGAACACGGTGCCGATGTCGGAGTGACCACCGAATTAGCAATTTCGGGTTATCCACCTCGTGACTTACTTCTGCAAGATGAATTTATTCGACTTGCACAACATGCGGCAAGTTCCCTTAAGGTTCCAATTCCAGTCCTGGTTGGTTCACCAATCGAGGCTCAGGCGAGTCGTCAATTACCCGGCAACGGTGTTGTTCGAGCAGGTTCGACCGACATCTTGTCGAATGACGGTACTTCTCATGTGATCGCCCGAAAACAACTTCTTCCGACCTACGATGTCTTTGATGAAGCACGCTATTTCCAACCCGATAACCGGTCGGGTATTGCTCGGACAATCGCTCATCTTAATTTGGGTGTTACCGTTTGTGAAGATGCTTGGCAAGCAGCGGATTTGACCCCCTCTACTTATTCAGCAGACCCGATTGAACATTTGGCAGAATGGGGGCGCCAAGGTGTTCAATTAGATGCGAGTGTGAATCTTTCAGCCTCTCCATACCATGCCGATCGGTTGAGTTCAAGAATTCATGTGTGTCGGACTGCGGCACGTATTCTTGGCCATCCGTTTTTACTGGCCAACCAAGTTGGTGGAAACGATGATTTGTTATTTGATGGAAACTCATTGGTAGCATGGCCTGATGGGCGTGTTGTTGTCGCTCCCGCTTGGCAAGAAGGCGTTCTTGTGGTTGATATTGACGATGCAAGTAATTGCGTTTGGGTTGCCTCTCAATCTGCTGATGCACTGTGCATTGGCAGTGACGAAATCCGACACCTCTCGGCTGAAGATAACGGCCATGAATACGATAAAGAATTACTCGAAGACCTCGCTGATGCTGTGGTGGTCGGACTTTCGGATTATTGCCGAAAATCAGGAATCTCCTCGATTGTCTTAGGACTCTCTGGAGGCATTGACTCTGCTGTTGCCGCATGCGTTGCAGTTGCTGCAGTTGGCTCAGAAAACGTCATTGGACTCGCAATGCCAAGTAGGCATTCATCGCAACATTCGATTGATGATGCACGCCATACCGCCGAAGCACTTGGAATTTCTTTTGATACGATACCGATCGATTCGTTCCATGCCTCGGTCGAGGATTCAATTGGAGAGGTACTCACAAACGGTCATCCTGTTGCATCAGAGAATTTGCAGGCACGATTGCGTGCCCTGCTTGTCATGGCCCATGCAAATGCACAGGGCCGCATGGCGATTGCAACAGGTAACAAATCTGAATTAGCTCAAGGGTATTGTACCTTGTATGGAGACATGGCTGGGGGATACGCGCCACTTGGTGACCTTTACAAGATGCAAGTCTATGGAATTGCAGATGTTTTCAACACCCGTGCAGAACTTGACAACAGAGTTCCACCGGTGAATCAATCAACACGAACCAAACCACCTTCGGCAGAACTTGCTCCTGACCAAAAAGACGAAGACTCACTCCCACCATACCCCATCCTCGATGAAATTCTCCATTCACACATCGAAGAGGGATTGGATGCACAAGCCATCGCCGACAAAGGCTTTGACCGAGCCATCGTGGTTGAAGTGCTCACACGTTTAGAACGCAGTGAACACAAGCGATGGCAAATGTCACCAGCGCCCAGGGTCTCATCCCGGGCCTTTGGTCAAGGATGGCGTCGTCCGCTTGCTTCACGCCATGATTGGCGTCATTGACGCTTGGAATGAATCAAAAAGGCCTTCTCAATCCGGATGACATGGAGGGAAAGGTGACCAATGTTGCAGGTTACCGTTTTGTCGACCTTCCAGACCGTGATGCTTTGCGCGAACCTTTTCGTGCTATTTGTAAGAAGGCTGGACTGAAAGGAACAATTTTACTTTCCTTTGAAGGGATTAACTTCTTTTTGGCCGGCTCTCAATCTTCGGTTGACCAGTATCTCGATTTTCTGGAACAAGATTCACGCTTTTCCCAAATCCATCTCAAATACTCCCATACCGAATTTCAACCTTTCAATCGAATGAATGTTCGTCTCAAGAAGGAGATTATTTCGTTAGGTCTTGAACATGTCAAACCTGCAGAGCGAACCGGAGAAGTGATCACTCCAACCGAATTCAAACGATGGTTGGATGAAGGTCGAGAAGTCGCCATCATCGATACACGTAACGATTATGAAATCCGATTAGGTACGTTTGAAAACGCTCTTAATTTGAATCTCAAATCATTTCGTGCTTTCCCTAAAGCCATCGAATCGCTTCCTGATTCGATGAAAGATACCCCGGTGGTCATGTTTTGTACTGGCGGGATTCGTTGTGAGAAAGCAAGTGTTGTCATGATGGACGCTGGCTTCTCAAATGTCAAACAACTCAAGGGTGGAATACTCGGTTATTTCGAAGAAGTTGGAGGTGAGCACTGGGATGGCGATTGCTTTGTGTTTGACCATCGCGTTGCTCTTAGCGCAGAACTTGAACAGACAGAGGTTGTTCAATGCTTTGCTTGCCGTCAGCCTGTGACCGTTGAAGAACAACAATCACCAGAGTACATCATCGAAGTATCGTGTCCCCATTGTATCCACTTACGGTGATTACAACCAAATGAGCCAGTCACCCGTTCGCTCACCATGACTCCATGCATGAATTTCGTGACCACGTATTCCATCGTGAGAGATGAAGATCAAATGATGTTCTGTGAGTATCAGTTCACCGTATGAGCCTGATTCAGAATCATTATTTGCTCCCGACCAAGGGTCGTAGGCTAAACTTGGTTGCTCACCATTTTGCAAATGCCACAGTGAAGAACCCGTCTCAATTCCATCGATTTGACCGGATGCAAGGAAAAATAAATGTTCTCCATGCGATGCAAAACCAAGGATATTGGAACTGGCTATGCCTGCTCGCAAATCAGTTTCCACTCGCGTGCCGTTGACCGTTCCATCGCTTGAACAAATTTCATGCGCCACGCCGGGTGCGACACAATCGAACCAAACGCGTTGTTGGTGGACAATACCGCCCGCCCAATCACCAGGGGCGAGGATGGCTGTTGACAAGATGTGAGTGCTGCCTGAAGAGAGGTTATGGGCCCAAACTTGAGGGTCAACGCCTGAAGTCAGTGCATCAAACACAAGGAGGTTTCCAAGCTGATGGATGCCGAGGTACTCCGCCACCTGCGTCGTTGGGTTTCCTGTTCCTTGGTGCTGTAAAGTCGTGAGCCAATTCAAACTTCCCTCATCCGATAAGTGTACTAACTGTCTGCCGTTTTGTGCTTCTGCAACGATGACAAGGCCACCTTCGATGAGCATTGGTGCATTCGGTTGACTTGCACCCGAAGGGTTGAGGTCCCAACTTTGATATTCAGCGTCAAGAGTAAGCAGATGTGGTTCAACATCATTTTGATCTTTGGCCGAGAACCACAAATGAGTTGAATTGGAATGCAGCATTTCAGTGGCAAACGTCGTTATCCCAAAGGAATGGGTATCGAGGGTCTGTTGTTGAGATGCCGAAAAAGATGGGTGCGAAAATACCGAGGCGATGGTGACTCCATCGCTCCAAACTAAGGCATCGGTTGTCGCACTTATCACTACACCTTGACCCCACTGGACCATTTTAGTCGAACTGGTAATGGGTAAAGAATTCCCATTTTCAACGACGCGTGTTGTACCACTCACCGTCGCATCACTGACCCATAACTGCCGTCCATTGACGCCATCATCAGCATCGAAGAAGACCCGTTCGCCTTGCGGCGTTTGAACCGAAGTCAGTCCAAGGTATTGACCAGGTGACGCATCGCCGCTCGGATTGATATCAAGCAAGAATTGCGTCGATGATTCGAAACCTTGACTGACCCAAAGTTCACATCCATCTATTCCATTGGCGCCCGCAGTTAAGAGGCGTTGTTGTTCGACCATCCATGCCATTGCATCACATGATGACGCTATACCATCAGCCATACCGGTTGCGAAATCCGAAATCGGACCATAGAGGAGGGGGACACTGCAAATTTGGAGGCTACTTCGCACCTCATCATCGTGCAATTGTCCATCGAACGCCATACCTTCACCCAGACCATCATCGACACCAAATCGAAGCACGAGTCCTGAGGGACAGACTGCAGGTGAGGGTTGGAGGTTTTCGACCAATGCAGGTGCTCCTTGACTACCAGCCTCACCTTGAATGCCGTTGTTACCTAAGAGTCCGTTGGTGCCATTACTTCCGACCAAGCCGTCGCATACCGCCTCACTGGAAGCGATTTCATCTTGAGTGAGTTGGTCATTTCCATCAGCATCAATTCCACTGTGAATTAAGATACCTCCAGTTGGACAGGTGATGTTACCCACCTCCAATTGTTCAATTTCCAATCGACTTGATGGTGGTTGTACGGTATTACCAGGCGAACCTTGAGGTCCAGAAAGGCCTTCTTTACCGCGGCATACTTTGGTTGA